>LXOW01239090.1_pt1 | contig 31040 bp, 26 predicted proteins | sample 1368591 | NCBI WGS metagenome assembly LXOW01 (sample SAMN04884650, study PRJNA319009) | bovine gut metagenome | isolation source: Cow rumen | host: Bos taurus | place: Italy: Legnaro (PD) | collected 2014-07-09
CCACCAGGATGACGTCGTTTTCTTCCGCCGCGTCAATGGCCTTCTGCAGGTCTTTCATGGCGGTGGTCGCCGACAGGCCGTCGGCACGGGCCGATCCCGTCGTCGCGCTCACATAGAGTTTCTTTCCGCTGGCCGCCGGAACGGAGGCGGCGCTTGCGGCTTTGCCGGCCAGGTTTTTCAGGTTGAACTGCGCGTGGGCGCCGGGGCCCGCCAGGAGCACCATGAGGATGGCGGCTGCGATTTTGTGGTTCTTCATCTCGATGGGTTATGTTTTGGTGATACTTATTCCAATGTCCACTCGGTGCCGTCCTTGGTGTCCTTGACGGTGATGCCGAGGGCTTTGAGGCTGTCGCGGATGTGGTCGGAGACCGTCCAGTCTTTGGCCGCCTTGGCCGCCGCCCGCTGCTCCAGCACCATATCCATCAGTCCGTCGATGACCTTGCGCGCACCGTCCGAACCGCCTTCGTCTTCCCGCAGGCCGAGCACGCCGAAAACGATGTTGTCGAAAAGGAAGCAGAGCGCGTCGAGGTCCGCCGGGGAAAGTTTGACGCTGCCCGCCTTGGCGGAGTTGATCAGGCGCACGGCCTCGGACAACTGGGCCAGGGCGACGGGGGTGTTGAGATCGTCGCAGAGCGCGTCGTAAATGCCCTCGAAAATGGCTTTGACTTCGGGGGATGCACCCTCTGGAGCCTTGTCGGGGGCGGTGACGGCAGGCAGTTCGCCGTACACGCAGACCGGTGCCTTGCGCCCGGCCATCGCATAGAGGTCCCTGGCGGCCTGATGCAGGCGCCGAAGTCCTTTTTCCGCTGCCTGCAGGGCGTCGTTGGAAAAGTCGAGCGTTCCGCGGTAGTGCGCCTGCAGGATGAAGAAGCGCACCGTCATCGGGTCGTAGGCCTGGTCGAGTTTGGGATGGTCTCCGCTGAACAGTTGGGGCAGGGTGATGAAGTTGCCCAGCGACTTGCCCATCTTCTGTCCGCCGATGGTAATCATATTGTTGTGCACCCAGTAATGGACGCCCGGTGTTCCGCGGCCGGCCACGTTCTGGGCGATTTCACATTCGTGGTGGGGGAACATCAGGTCCATTCCGCCGCCGTGGATGTCGAATTCCGTTCCGAGGTACTTTTCTCCCATCACGGAGCATTCCAGGTGCCAGCCGGGGAAGCCGTCGCTCCAGGGGGAAGGCCAGCGCATGATGTGCTCCGGTTCCGCCTTTTTCCACAAGGCGAAGTCGTAGGGAGCGCGCTTGTCTCCTTGTCCGTCCAGGTTGCGGGTACCTTCCAGCGTATCGTCCAGGTTGCGCCCGGAGAGGACCCCGTAGTGATGGTCCCGATTGTATTTCTGTACGTCGAAATATACGCTGCCGTTGCTTTCGTAGGCATATCCCGCCGCAAGGATTTTCTTGATGGACTCGATCTGTTCGATGATGTGGCCGCTGGCCCGCGGCTCGATCGACGGAGGCGCGACGTTCAGCGCACGCATCGCCTCGTGATAGCGCAGGGTATAGGCCTGCACCACCTCCATCGGCTCCAACTGCTCCAGGCGGGCCTTCTTGGCGATTTTGTCCTCGCCCTCGTCCGCATCCTGCTCCAGGTGTCCCACATCGGTGATATTGCGCACGTAGCGGACCTTGTAGCCCAGGTGCGTCAGGAATTTGAACAGCACATCGTAGGTCACCCCCGGACGCGCGTGGCCCAGGTGAGCGTCCCCGTAAACGGTCGGTCCGCAGACATACATCCCTACCCGTCCTTCGTGGACCGGTTTGAAAACCTCTTTGTTACGGCTCAGTGTATTGGTTAAGCGTAAAACTCTCATAATCCGTTATTTAATCATCGAAACAGCCCCGAAAACGCCCAGGGAGGCGGCCAGCATGATGGCGCCGGCAAGCAGCACGCCGCACAGCACGGCGGTCATGCTCTTCTTGAAATCCATATTCAGCAGGGAGGCAGCCAGCGTTCCGGTCCAGGCGCCCGTGCCCGGCAGGGGAATTCCCACGAACAGCAGCAGCGCGACATAAAGCCCGCGTCCGGCCTTTTCCTGCAGTTTCGCGCCGCCTTTTTCGCCTTTTTGCAGGCAGAAGCGGAAGAATCCGCCGACCACGCGCTTGTCCTTGCCCCATTCCAGCACCTTCCGCGCGAAAAGGAAAATGAACGGTACGGGAATCATATTGCCGATGACCGCCACCAGACATGAAGGCGCCACCGGCAGCCCGAAGCCCACGGCATAAGGAACGGCGCCGCGCAACTCGATCAGCGGCACCATCGAAATCAGAAAGACGATCAGGTACTTCTTCATCGGCCGGAGGGTTCGAGCAATGCGCGGATTTCCGCCTTGGCATCCTTCCAGCGGGGAATGTCGATCTTGGTGCCGATGACTTCCACCACCTTTGCGGCGATGATCGAGCCTACCTCACCGCAAACCTTCAGCGGCATCCCCAGGGAATGGGCATAGAGGAAGCCTGCGGCATAGGTGTCCCCGGCGCCCGTCGCGTCGATGGGGGTGGCGGGCCAGGCGGGGATGTAATGCACCTCTTCGCCGGACTTGACATAACTGCCGTCCTTGCCTACTTTCACCACGGCGATGCGGCAGTGGCGGGCGATTTCATCAAGCGCTTCGCGCGGATCGGAAAGGTGGGTGAACGCCTTCGATTCAGTTTCGTTGGAGAAGACGATGTCCACATATTGGTCCACGATGTCGTGGAGGAAGGCGTTGTTGGATTCCACCACGTTGTAGGAGGCCATGTCGATGGAAATCAGGCAGCCCGCCTCGTGCGCCATTTCCACGGCGCGGCGGATCAGGGCCTGGTTCTGCACCAGATAGCCCTCGATGTGGAAATAATCGTAACCCTGGAAAAATTCAGGCTTCAGGTCTTCGGGCACCAGTTCCAGCGCGGCCCCCAGATAGACGGCGAACGTCCGTTCGGCATTCTTGCCGGTCACGAAGACCACGGACCTTCCCGAAGGGCTGTTTCCGGTCATCAGGGTGCTTTTCACCCCGTACTGCGCCTGGTCGCTCTTGAACAGGTGGCCGAGTTCGTCGTCGCCGATCTTGCCGATGAAGGCGGAGGGCATTCCGAAAATGGATGTACAGGTAATGGTGTTGGCCGCAGAGCCTCCGGCAACATAATGTACGCCGAGCGGTTTCAGGGAATTCCAGATGCGGTCTCCCGTTTCTTTATCCACGTGCTGCATGCTCCCGAGCGGGAGGTGCAGGCGGTCCAGCAGGCTGTCATCCGGCAGAATGGCCAGGATGTCCGTCAGTGCATTGCCGATGCCCAGAATTGATTTCATAACCTGCAAATTTACAAAAATATTTCTGACTCTGCTCTTAAAGCGAGATGCTGAGGAATTCCCTGCCAATCTCGTGAATGCAGGACTCAATTTTGCGGGCTTGCGCATCGGAAATATAGGTATCCCCCAATTTGTAGTGCCGCATCAAAGACGGATTAATACCACTTCTTTTTGCGAATTTGGAAACATTCAAAAACTCAAAAAGGTTAAAAAAAGCGGAAATGTCATAACGGAATTCAAATTCCGGCTGTTTAAGTTCATCCGGAATATCGTTGGCCGAGGCGTAGGATTCGATCATTTCCTTGAAGGAATGAAGGAAATCGGCTTTGGCTTCTGATGCCGTTTTCCCTTCCCCGATAATCGTGGATTGGATATTCTCGGAAAAAGCCCCAAATCCATTGGCATCCTTTTCAATGATAACGAGTATTTTCCCCATAATCAATCAGTTAATTACTTTTAGCAACTTATGCAACAACCTCGGTCTGACTTCCTGGCTTAAATGTCTTTCCATCTGAATTTCAAAATCTTTATCCGGATGTCGGTAAATATCATGTCTTGCACCGGACCTGTATTTGTACCAGCCTTGCTTGACGGCCAGTCTGATCAATTCATTCCATTTCATGCAAATATAACACAAATTTGTGATATTCCTTATTCCAAAATATTTCTCCTGTCCAAAAACCGGTAGGCGGCGGCTTCGCTCAGGTGGACGGGGCGGATGTCCGGGGCGCCTTCAAGGTCCGCGATGGTGCGGGCCACCTTGATGATGCGGAAATACGCCCGCAGGGACAGCCCCGATCCCGTCATGATTTTTTCCAGCAGGGCCTGGCAGTCCGCATCCAGCGGACAGTATTTTTCAATCAGGCGGTTGTTCATCTCGGCGTTGGTGGAAATCCCTTCCTGTTCGAAGCGCAACTGCTGGATTTTGCGGGCGTGCAGGACCCGTCTGGCCACTTCCCGTCCCGCTTCCCCCTTCCGTGCGCCCAGGATTTTTCCGGAAGCCAGTTCGTGCATATGCACCTGGAGGTCGATGCGGTCGAGGATCGGTCCGGACAGTTTGGAAAGGTAGCCGAGCCGCTGCGACGGGGTACAGGTACAGCGGTCCCCTTCGCCCCAATAGCCGCAGGGACAGGGGTTGGAGGCGGCCACCAGCATAAAGGAGGCCGGGAACCGGACCTTTGCCCGCAAGCGCGAAACCGTCACGTAGCGGTCTTCCATCGGCCCCCGCAGCGCCTCGATGACCCCTTTGGGCATCTGCCCGAACTCGTCGAGAAACAGCACACCGTTGTGGGAGAGGCTGATTTCCCCCGGAAAGATGCTTTCTCCGCCTCCTCCTCCCACCATCGCCGGCAGGGAAGCGCTGTAATGCGGAGAACGGAAGGGGCGCCGGCGGATCAGCCCGAGCCGCAGGTTTCCTTTTCCGGCGATGGAGTAGATTTTGCTCGTCACCAGCGCCTCTTCGCGCGTCATCGGCGGCAGAATCCCCGCGAGCGCCTTGGCCAGCGAACTTTTGCCCGACCCCGGCGGCCCGATCAGGGCGATATTGTGTCCGCCCGCCGCAGCGATTTCCATTCCGCGTTTGGCCCCTTCCTGTCCGATGATATCGGCGAAATCCATGCCTTCTTCCCGCTTCGGCGCGTGCATCCTGGCCCGCCGCAACTGATGGTAGCGTTGCGAATTTTCCGCCAGCAGGTCCGTGCAGTCCTCTTTTCCTTCGAGAATGCGCAGGGCTTCTTCGAGCGTCCGCACGCCATAGACCGCCGTTCCCCCGAGTTCCACCGCTTCCAGCGCGGATTCGAGCGGGAGAATGATGCCGTCGAACCCCTCCTGTGCGGCGAGCATCGCAAAAGGCAGCGCGCCCGGAATGTCCCGCACACTGCCGTCCAGCCCCAATTCTCCCATCACGATACATTTTTCGCAGCGCGGCAGTTCCCGCTGTCCGGAGGCGGCGATGATTCCCACGGCGATGGGCAGGTCATAGCCGCTGCCGTTTTTCTGCAAATCGGCGGGTGCCAGATTGATGACGATTTTCCTGCCCGGGATATGGAATCCGCAGGACTGGAGCGCCGTTACCGTACGCAGCAGGCTTTCCTTGACCGCCGTATCCGCCAGCCCTACCAGATGAATCCCGATTCCTTTGTCAATGGTAATCTCCACCGTTACCCTGACCGCGTCGATTCCGACGCACTTTGCACCTGCAATATAGACCATCCTCACTAAAAATGTTTAACTTTGCGCTCCGTGGAGCATATTCTGTCAATTCCGTCCCTTTCCGGCATCGATGCCGCCGCGCAGGAATTCCTCGCGCAGATCGGAGACCACCGCCTGCTGGCCTTCGAAGCGCCGATGGGCGCCGGAAAAACCACGTTCATCTCCGCTCTCTGCCGGGCGCTCGGCGTGGAAGCCGATGCCGTCGGCTCCCCTACCTTCGCCCTGGTGAACGAGTACCGCGCCGGAGACGGGCAGCCGGTCTATCACTTCGATTTCTACCGTATCGAAACCCCTTCCGAAGCCCTCGATATCGGGTTTTATGAATATGTGGACAGCGGCTGCCTCTGCCTGATGGAATGGCCCGGGAATATCGCCGGACTGCTTCCCGAAGAGACGGTCATCGTCCGCATTGCCGTGGCTCCCGACGGCGTCAGGACCCTCCGTTGGGAGGATTGAGCAGCGCCTCCACCGCGCAGATATAGCCGTTGAGCGTCCACTCCCCCAGTTTCCTTCCCGCCCAGAGATGGGACGTCCCGCCCTCCCGGGGACTTACGCCGATATATACCCTTTCTTCCAGCAGGGATGCGCAACTTCCGGAGGCGAAATGTACGTTTTCCGGACTTGTCCATACGATGGCTCCTCCGAGCGGGTTGTCTGGGCTCATATGGCGGCGCAGAATCAGCCGGCGGGCCGCATCGTAGCAAAGGACATAGTCCGTTTCCGCTCCCAGCGGAAAGCAGAGGCCGCTCCCCGCGATGAGCAGTTCGCCGGACAGGGAACAACAGAGACAGAGGGACAGGTGCCCCTCGCCGAAAAGGGCCGTTCCCAGGATGACGGGCGCGCCGTCCTGCAGTTTGATACGGGCGTCCTGCCAGCGGATGCGGCCGCCCCGGGACATATCCTTCGCTTCTCCGCCGTCGGACAGCCAGGTCTTTCCCTGCGGGTCCCTGTAGAGCGTCCAACTCTTCCCTTCCAGCAGGCGGATGTCCAAAAACTGCAGCCCTGCCCCTTTCCGCAGCAGGATTTCACTGGCCCCGACGGACAGGAAACCGCCCGTCTCGCCGCCGATGTTCTGGGTAAAGGCGAAGCAGACCGTTCCTCCGGAAGGAGATAGGGCCCCGCTTTTCCCGAACAAGGGGTCTCCGAAATCCCCGAAGGGCTGTCCGTCCTCTCGGCGAAGCAGGACCGTGCCGTCCTTCCGCAAGGTAAAGCCGTTGCCGTCCCGGTCCCGCCAGAGGCTGTACGCAACGCCGTCCATACGCAGATAGCCGCAGAGTTTTTCGCGCCCCGGGATGCGCAGGACCGGGGCGCCGTCCCAGCACAGCAGGGTTGTTCCGTCGAGAAAACCCTCGCTGAGCAGATGTCCGTCGTACAGGTGATGCGTGTCGCCGTCCGGCAGCAGCCCGCCCGGTGCCCCCGTTTCCTGTTCCAACAGGGTCCTGCCGTTGGCCAGGAGCCGGATCCGGCAGCCCTCTTTCAGTGAGGCGCTGTCCGTCAGCCAGTCGTAGCCGTCCGGATAACAGACGGTGCAGACATAAACCGTCGTGTCCCCGGAGGGCCAGTCGAAAAGGGTCTTTCCCGTAGAAGTCGGCCGCCAGAAATGGGGTTTCCCCGAGAAGGCCTCCAACTCCGGCCGGCAGGATAAAAGCAGGGCCGTCAGGCCAAGCAGAAAGAAAATATGGCGCGATTTGTGCATTTCGTTTTTTCGCAAAGAAAAAGAGGATTCTCCGGAAACGGAGGCCTTTTTTGTGTCAAAGAGAAAGATTTTAACGTTTCTTATACAGATTTACGCAAAACGTGAAAAATTCCGTTAATTTTGCATTTGTGATGAAAAAATTGTGTCAACTGTCGCTTGTGTTTTTTCTGTTGCCGGTCCTCTGCCGGGCAGGAAACGGGGCAGATGACAAGGGCCGGCTCCTGGATGCAGTGGCCCTTTACGGGAAAGCGGAGTTCGAGGAGGCGGCCCGGGTGCTGGATTCTCTCTACAAGGCCGGCGCTGACGGGGATGCCGTCTGTTACTATCTGGGGCTCAGCGAAGCGGCGCAAGGGAATGTCCCCGCAGCGCAAAAACTGCTGGAGCAGGCCGTTGCGCGGGACAGTCTGAATACCTGGTATTTGAGCGCGCTGGCCTCGGTCTATGAAATGGGAGAGAAATGGCTCTCCCTGGCCCTTACCTGCGAGCGGCTGATTTCCCTGGATCCGGAGCATTTCGCCGAACCTTATTTTTATGCCAAGACCGGCAATGCGTTTTCCCAGGCGCGTGACCCCGTGCGCTCGGCGCGCTATCTGGACAAAGCCCTGGAAATCGTGCCGGATATGCCGATGGCCCTTTTCAACCGTGCCGGCGTCGCCTTGATCCAAGAGGATATGGAAGGCTTTTTTGCCTATGCCGGACGTTTGATGCGCACGCAGGAACTGGACGGCGACTGGAAGCATCAATATCTTTCCCAGATGATCCAGGTCATTCCGGAGACGACCCTGCAGGAATGGAAACTTCCGATGCTGGACCTTTGCGCGGCGGCGACGGGCACTCATCCGGAGCATCTGGGGCTGCACGTCTTCCGCCAGAGCGTCGCTTATTTCCTGAAGGAGTATCCGGTCGCCATCGCCGAGGCGGAAACGATCCTTAGCCTTTCCGGCGACGATGCGGATACCGTCGAATCGATGTACCAGTTGATCGGGGATGCCTATATGGAAATGGGCGACCGCAAACGCTGTTTCGCCTCGTATGAGCAGGTGCTGAAGATGAATCCGGGCAATATCGCCACCCTGAACAATTACGCCTATTCCCTCTGCCTGGCCGGGAAAAATCTGGGGAAAGCGCTGAAAATGAGCGAGAAGACCATTACAGCCGAACCGGACAATGCCATATATCTCGACACTTACGGCTGGATCCTCCACTGTATGGGGCGCCACGAGAAGGCCAAGGAAATTTTCAAGAAAGCGATGATCTGCGGCGGCCGCCAGCAGAAAGTCATCGCCTCCCATTATGCCGCCGTTCTCCGTGCGCTCGGAGAATCGGACCTGGCGGATTATTATGAATCCCTTTCTGCCCGATGAAGCGTCTCTTTTCTTTCTTCCTGTTGATGCTTGCCCTTCTGCCGTCCCTCGGGGCGGCGGCGCAGGACACTTCCGCCCAGAAGAAGGAGATTGCGAAACTGGAAAAGGAAATTTCCGCGCTGGAATCCCGGATCAAAGCCAATGACAAGCAGAAGGCTTCGGAACTTTCCACCCTCACGCTCGTGCAGAAAAAGGTGGGCGTCCGCAAGAAACTCATCAAGGAAAACGAACGCCAGATTTCCGCGCTGGACAGCGACATTCATACCAAGCAACAGGAAATCAATCTGTTAAGTGACCGTCTGGATACCCTGTCCGTCTATTTCTCCCGTCTGGTCAAGGGCGCGTACCGCAACCGGGACTACCGGCTCTGGTATCTCTATATCCTGACCGGCGAAAACCTCGGGCAGTCGGTGCGGCGTTTCGCCTATCTGCGCAACTTGTCCGTCCGGATGAACGAGCAGGCGACGAAAATCCGGGACACCCGCCGCGAACTGGAGGAGCAGCAGGCGCAAATCAAGGAAATGCGCGCGTCCCTGGGGCAGTTGAAGAAAGAGCACGAAGCGGCGCTGGGGGCCCTGAATGCGGAAGAGGCGCAATCCCAGCGCATTATCGCCAATCTCCAGCGCGACAAGAAAAAGTACCAGAAGGAACTTGCGTCGAAGCGCAAGCAGGTGGAAGCCCTGAACCGCGAAATCGCCCGCATCATCGAGCAGACGATGGCCTCCGATAAAAAGAAAGGAACGAAAAAGCCCGTCGATTATACCTTGCACAATGAATTTGCGGCGAACAAGGGCATCCTCCCCTGGCCCGCCGACGGAATCGTCGTGGAGCGCTTCGGCAAGCACCAGCATCCCGTGTACACGGACATCCAGATGCCCGCCTGCAACGGCGTATCCATTTCTACCGTGCAGAACGCGCCGGTCTGGGCGGTATTCGACGGGGTCGTCAAGCAGGTCATCGTGATGCTCGGCTACAAGCAGTGCGTCCTGGTGCAGCACGGAGGGTACTTCACCTTCTACTGCAAACTCGGTTCGGTCAAGGTGAAGAACGGGCAGAAAATCAAAACCGGCGATCTGATCGGAACTGTCGATACGATCGCCGGTGAGACTCAATTACATTTCCAACTCTGGGAAGGGCGTACGCCGCAGAATCCCGAACTCTGGCTGCGGGAACGCTAACTACAGGTTCGGATTGACGGTATTCCACTCCGCTACGGGCGGAATGATGCCGAGGGCGACGATTTCGTCCCGCATCTTGCAGAGGTGTTCGTAGGATTTCTGCAGGTCCGCCATTTCCTCTACGGTGCCGGCGGGTGCCGCATAGTGGACACCGCGCTCGTCGATGACGCTCGGCATGGCCATCATCACGTTCTTGAAGCCGCACTTGTCGCAGTTGACATAGCAGCCGGCGGGCCAGGAGAAGGAAGTCCCGCCCATCGCCGCTTCAATCATCCTGACCGCGTTGTACGCCGGGCTCTGGAAGGAGCTGTGGCCGCGGAGTTTGATGATGTTGGAGCCGCCCTGGATGGTGGCTTCCTTGATGGCGGCCCAGTCTTCGTCGCTCATGGGGAGTTCGGAGAGAGGTTTGCCGTCGATGTGTGCGCCGGAAGCGAAGACCGCCATCGCCTCGCCGTGTCCGCCGTAGGTGCGGGCGTCGGTCACTTTGTACTGGGGAACGCCGAAGTGCAGTGCGAGGGCTTCCTGGAGCCGGGTGCTGTCAAGTGCCGCGAGGGTGGTGAGCTTCTCGGGGGACAGGCCGGAATACAGGAGCGTCACGAGACCGGTGAGGTCGGCGGGATTGAAGATGACGATGACGTGCTTGACGTCGGGGCAATAGGTCTTGATATTCTGGCCCAATTCCCTGGCGATAAGGCAGTTGCCCTTGAGCAGGTCTTCACGGGTCATCCCTTCCTTGCGCGGTGCACCGCCGGAGGAAATGATGTATTTTGCCCCCTTGAAGGCTTCCGCGGCATCGGTGGTCCAAGTGATGTTGGCCTCTTCGAACGCGCAGTGGTGAATTTCCGCTACGGCGCCCCGCAGTCCGGTTTCATAGACATCGTAGAGGCAGACGTTGGGGGTCAGCCTGAGCATCAGCGCAGACTGTGCCATGTTGGCGCCAATCTTTCCGGCAGCGCCGACAATCGTTAATTTTTCCTGGGTTAAATATTTCATAATCAAACAAGGGTTTTTCAAAAACGCTGCAAATTTACAAATTTTCACTATATTTGCCACGAATTTGATAACGATATAAATGGAGCCTCCCAGTTCTGTCATAGGTACCAAAAGTACGGAGTCCGCATCGGACGTCCCGTTATCAGCTTTTATGTATTTGCACACCAACACCCGGCAGTCACCCTGTCGGCAATAACTTTTTATGGCACTGTTTCTTAAAAAAGAATCTGAAGAAGACGGCACACGAATAGGCGTGTGGCAGGTTTCCGAGACGGAAGCCGAGCTTCGCGCGATGACGAGCATCCCCTCCGACGAACTGGAGGAAATTTCCTTTATCAAGAGTGAATCGCTGCGCAAGCAGAAACTTGCGGTCCGCGCCCTGCTGGACGCCATGTTCGAAGAGAAGGTCTACCTGAGCCACCACGACAACGGCAAGCCCTATATCGAAAACAGCGCGGTGAACATCAGCATTACCCATACGGACAAGTACGTGGCCATCATCCTCCACGAGTCCGAGGAAGTGGGCATCGACTGCGAATCCCTGGACCGCGATTTCTCGGCGGTGGAAAAGAAGGCCCTCTCCGAAGAGGAAATCGACGACCTGGACGACGAGAAACGCAACGAGCAGCTTGCCATCTACTGGTGCGCCAAGGAAGCGGTGTACAAAAAAATGTCCCAGTACAAGGTGGACTTTGCCGAACAGATCGAGGTGGAATCCTTCCGCGTCCGCGGCGAGGGGGAAATCGAAGCCACCTTCATTCACAAGGACGGTTACGAAGAAGAACTCGAACTCGAGTACATCACCTTCGACCGCCACGTCCTCGTCTGGGCGAAGTAAATTAGCTGTCCAGCTTTAATACGGCCATGAATGCGCTCTGGGGCACCTGCACGGTGCCGATTTGGCGCATTCTTTTTTTGCCCTCCTTCTGCTTTTCAAGGAGTTTGCGCTTGCGCGTGACGTCGCCGCCGTAGCATTTGGCGGTCACGTCCTTGCGCACCTGCTTCACCGTTTCGCGGGCGATGATTTTCGCGCCGATGGCCGCCTGCACGGGGATGTCGAACTGGTGCCTGGGAATCAGCTCCTTGAGTTTGACGCACATCCGCCGTCCGAAGTCATAGGCGTTGTCCTCGTGGATCAGGGTGGAAAGGGCGTCGGCTGGCTCGCCGTTGAGCAGAATGTCCAGCTTGACGAGTTTGGCGGGCCGGAAGCCCGTGATGTGGTAGTCGAAGGAAGCGTAGCCCTTGGAGATGGTTTTCAGCTTGTCGTAAAAGTCGAAGACAATCTCGCTCAGCGGCATATCGTAAGTGAGTTCCACGCGGTCCGCGGTGATGTAGTGCTGGCCGATGAGCGTGCCCCGGCGGTCCAGGCAGAGCTTCATGATGGGGCCGAAGAATTCCGATTTAGAGATAATCTGCGCGCGGATGTACGGCTCTTCGATATGGTCGATCAGTGTGGGGGCGGGCAGTCCGGAAGGATTGTGTACGTCCAGGCATTCGCCCTGGGTGGTATAGACTTTATAAGAGACGTTCGGGACGGTGGTAATCACGTCCATGTCGAACTCGCGGAACAGCCGTTCCTGCACGATTTCCAGGTGCAGCAGCCCCAGGAAGCCACAGCGGAAGCCGCTCCCGAGCGCCAGCGACGATTCCGGCTCGTAGACGAAGGAGGCGTCGTTGAGCTGGAATTTTTCGAGCACCGAACGCAGTTCTTCGAACTTGTCCGCCTGCACGGGGTACATCCCCGCGAAGACCATCGGTTTTACTTCCTCGAATCCGGCGATGGCGCTCGCGCAGGGGTTCTCGCTGTGCGTAATCGTATCGCCGACCTTGACCTCGGCGGCATTCTTGATGCCGGAAATGATGTAGCCCACATCGCCGCAGCCGATTTGCGCCGTGGGCTGCAGTTTGAGCTTCAATACGCCCACTTCGTCCGCCTCGTAGTCCATTCCGGTATTGAAGAACTTGACCTTGTCCCCCTTGCGGATGCTGCCGTTCGCGATTTTGAAATAGGCGATGACGCCGCGGAAGGGGTTGAAGACGGAATCGAAGACCAGGGCCTGCAGCGGCGCATCGGGGTCCCCGGACGGCGCGGGAATTTTTTCGACGATGGCGTCGAGGATGGGCGCCACGCCCTCGCCCGTGCGCGCGGATACCTTGAATACATCTTCGGGCGCGCAGCCGAGCAGGTCGCAGATTTCGTCCGTCACCACGTCCACCTGCGCCGATTCCATATCGATCTTGTTGAGGATGGGGATGATTTCCAGGTCGTGGTCGATGGCCATGTAGAGGTTGGAAATCGTCTGCGCCTGCACGCCCTGGGTGGCGTCCACGACCAGCAGCGCGCCCTCGCAGGAGGCGATGGACCGCGATACCTCGTAGGAAAAGTCCACGTGGCCCGGCGTGTCGATGAGGTTCAGCCGGTAGGTTTCCCCCTTGTAGGGATACTCCATCTGGATGGCGTGGCTCTTGATGGTGATGCCTTTCTCCCGTTCAAGGTCCATATCGTCCAGCACCTGCGCTTCCATATCCCGGTCGGAGAGGGTACGCGTCAATTCCAGCAGGCGGTCCGCCAGCGTGCTCTTGCCGTGGTCGATATGGGCAATAATGCAAAAATTACGAATCTTTTTCACTTCTTTTTCTTCGGTGCTTTAGGGGCTTTGGTGACAAATTTTATCCTCGATTCCACGGCGCCGGGCTTGCCGTCTCCGTTTACTCCGAATCGCAGGACTCCTTCAGGGGCTGTGGGGCAGGCGGCGGATTTGTCTATCCAATACGGCTCGATATAGGCATTGCGGCCTTTGGCCTTCTTGCCGTTTACGACCGGATAGGCGTGATAGCAGACAAACCTGTTCCCTTCGTTGTCTTTGAGGAAGAATCCGTGTCCGGCTCCGCGCAATTCGGGGTGTCCGACCGAAGAGAAGACAGGATTATTCTCATATTTGACCCAGGACTCCGTTTCCAGGGGATTGGCGTAGTCGCCGCCCTCACGCTTTAAGGTGAGTTGCCCCAGACCATAGTCGGACCAATAGCCGCTTCCGCAGTAGGCAAGGAAAACCTCTCCGTTGTCCCCGTACACGCCGGTAGCGCCTTCAACGACGCGGGGATGGGTCTGGCTGGAACCGTGAAACTCCCATTCCTGGGTGGGCAGGGTGATCAGTCCCGGTTCTCCCTCCAGTTGCCAGGGAGCGGAGATTTTGGAAATCATGATCGTCTGGTAGAATTTGCCGAGTCCTTCGCCGCGGCCCACTTCCTCAATCCACATCAGATAGGTTCCCTTGTATTGCCCGGAGGGGACACGCAGGACACTGGGGCCGACAGCCCAGCGGCGGAGCGGCTCCCCGTCAGGCTCCAGGATGGCCTGGGTCTGGTTGAAGACGCCTGTCACAGGACTGACATAGGGTCCGTCCACCTTCCCGCTGGAGGATTTCAGCACGACCATCCGGATATTCTTTGAACTGACCTTTCCGTTCTCCAGCACGACTTTCTGGCGGAGAGACAGGTACATATACCATCCGGAATGGCCCGGAAACTCCTCTTCGGAAAAATAATGGAGTTCCGGAGACCAGGTCCCGTTCAATACCGCCCCCTCGCCGAAGAGAGCTTCGACGGACGGGTCTTCGGCTGAATCATAAACGATATTTGCCGTCGTGGGGTGGGCTGCCGTGGTGAGGTTGTCAAGGTCCTTGTCGGAAATCAGCGCTATTTTGGTGGAGCCTGTCATGGTGATGTAAAACGTTCCGTTGTCGAAGACCAGACAGGGGTCGGCTGCGCTTGTGCGTACCAGTGTGCTTTCAAGCGTGATGCTCCATGCCGTCAGAGAGACGGCTGCGAGCAGAATTGTTGCAAGTGTCTTGCGCATATCGGGTTATTGTTTGGTTACAAAATTTATCTCTGAATTGACCGGGCCAGGCTGTCCCTTTCCTCCTATACCCATTTTAATCACTCCTTCCGGAGCGGAAGCGGATATGTCTGTCTCATCGATCCAATATGGCTCCAGATAGGCATTGCGGACTGTCGAGCGGGTGCCGTCTTCCAGTACAGGATAAGCGTGATAGCAGAAGAATCTGCCCCCGGCGGCATCGCGGACAAAGAATCCGTGACCTGCCCCCGCAATTTCCGGGTGTCCGACGGAACAGAATACAGGATTGCGGTCATACTTAATCCAGGATTCCTCAAGCATAGGATTGGCATAATTCGCTCCCTCGCGCTTCAGGGTCAGCTGCCCCAGGCCGTAGTCGGAGAAGAAAGGACTGGCACTGTATGTCAGGAACACGCCGCCATTGTCGCCATAGAAAGCGGTGGGACCTTCCACGACCCGCGGGCGTTTCTTCCCTGCGCCGCGCATTTCCCATTCCTGCGTGGGAGTCGTTACCGTTCCGGGTTCTCCTTCCATGTGCCAGGGCGACGAGAAGTGAGATATCAATATCCTTTGCTGGAAGACACTGTCCGGATATTCGGTCTGCCCCCGCATCAGTACCCACATCAGATAGATGCCGCGGTACTCTCCGGAGGGGACCCTGAGTACGCTGGGGCCGAGCGAGCGCTTGATTACCTTTCCTTCCTTGTCCAGCAGGGGCTGCGCGCTGCCCGGCGCTCCCGTGACGGGATGTACCCAGGGTCCGTCGAGCGTTCCGCCGGCGGATTTGAGGCATGCTGTCTTCATTACGGTTCCCGTTACCTTTCCGTCAGGGGTGCGTAGTACCTGCCTCAGGGCGAAATAAATGTACCATCCGGAGTTTCCGGGGAATTCTTCTTCGGAGAAATAATGGATTTCCGGAGACCACAGGGCGGCAATCTTCGCCCCCTTTCCGAACACTTCCTGCACCATCGGGTCCCGGTTCGGATCGTAAATGATGTTGTCGTGTGTAGGATGGGCGTCCTCGGTCAGGTGGTTCAGGTCTTTGTCCTTGACAATCGCAAGGAATGCCGCATCCGGCGGTGTCATTGTCATCGTCAGGTAGAAGCAGCCATTATCATAGACCAGGCAGGGGTCCGGCGTGTTGGTGCGCAGAAGGGTGGAAGGCCCCGGCTGCCCGCTGGAAGGCTCGATGCGGGGCAGGGTTTCAATGCCGCTGACCCACGTGCCGCCCTGCCTGACGTAGCACGCCAGAAGTTCTCCGTCAGGATTCCTGAAGCTGGAAATACGCCCGATGACCCCGTATATCGGCGACGTTTCGTCCACCGCCCAGGAGGAGTTTTGAAGCGGATCGGCATAGTCTCCGTTTTTGCGGATGAGCGTCAGCTTTCGTGTCTGGCCGTTCCCGCTGCATGCAAGGGCAATCTCGCCGTTGTCACCGTAAACGGCACTGCAGCCGCTCGAAGCCTGTGCCGCGGCCTTCAGAGGTGAAGAGGGAAGAACCTGCCAGGGAGAGGTGAGGCGTGCAATACGGGGCTGCCCGGTGCGTGTCCAGCTCAGATAAACGCCTTTATGCTGACCGGAAGGAATCTTGACGATGCCTGGATTGGCAGCCGGACTGACAAGGGGGTTCCCTTCGGCATCCAGGACAGGCTGGCTCTGAATGGGAATCCCGTTGGCCGGATAGCCATAAGGACCCTCAGGCCGGCCGCTTAGGGATTTCATGACTACGATACGCTTTGCCGCCGTTTCTTTCTTGCAAAGGGTAAAATACACATACCATCCGGAGTTGCCGGGGAAATCCTCTTCGGAAAAATGCTGCAGCACGGGCGACAGTACGTGGCTGATGCAGTTCTCGTTGCCGAAAAGTGCTCCCACGGTCATGTCGCAGTCGGTGTTGTAGATGTAATTCCTGTTCTCTTCGACCGCGCTGCCCTCAGCCAGCCCTTCCAGGGAGGTGCTTTTAATCAGTGCGATACGGTCGGTCCCGCCCGTCGCCAGGTAATATGTTCCCTCGTGACAGGTCATAAACGGGGTCTGCTCGCCTTTGCGGACCATTTTAGCGGAATCCCCCGCATAGGCGCAGGCAATGTTCAGGCTTGCTGCGAAGATCAAAATACTCAGACGGTGCATAAGTTACTTAAGTGTTATTCCCCTGTTATGCAGGCGGTCCAGCGTCCACAGACGGTAGGCGTTGGGCCAGGAGACGAAGATATCATTCCAATAGCCGGCCTCTATGACGGGGCGGTATTTGGTGTAACGCGCCTGGAAAAATCCCTCGTTCTGGGCGCCGATGGGACGTTGCATATCGTGGAAGAATTCCCCCAGCCGGGTGGTGATTCCCTGGACGGCGTTGGCCCACATCAGCCGCGCGATCCTTTCCCACATCGGATTTCCGGTCAGGGCGCTCAGTTCGTATAGGTCTGCCGGCATGATTCCGCCCCAGGCATCGATGCACTGGTGTTCCGCACTGACGGCGGTGCCTCCCGTCACGTGCCAGTTGTATTTGACGAAGTCGGTTTCAGGCCCGTACAGCGGGTCGAAGAAGAACATCCAACTGGAGAAGTATGCGGCGGCTTTTTCTGCCCTTTCGAGGTATTTGCCGTCGCCGGTGATGGCATATAGTTTCAGGGAACTTTCCAGGAAAGGATAGGAAGTTTCCTTGTCGATGCAGTTGCAGTCTATGGCTCCGGCGGTGCAGACAAACCGGTCCACATCGCGCTGGTAGTAGAAGTCGCTGGCTTTTTCCGCAGCATCGAGATATTTCTTCTCCCCGGTAACGGAATACAGTTCCACCAGCGCGGGAATCATAAATCCGCCGATGGTTCCGCTCTTCTGTACCGGCTTGCCCGACAGCAGCCAGGTCTTGCCGAAGCCGTTCCTTTCGTCCCATTTGGAGAGGCAGAAATCGCAGATTTTCCGGGCGAACTCCACGCATTCCGGCTTTTCCATCCCGTGCTCCTTCATGAGTTGGTACATTCTGGCGGCTTCAGCGGCGCCCCATCCGAGGTTGCAGACGTCGGCGGGAATGTTCTTCAGGTGGTCTTCCGCGTAATTCTGGTCGTAGCGTACGTGCAGCAGACCGTTCTTTTTCTGCGATTCGATAAAGGCGTCGAAAACCCCGACGGCCTTCTCCAGAAGGGCTTCGTCACCGCTTGCAAATGCCTGTACCGCAAGCATGCGGGCATCGAGGAAGTTCTGCCCGGCCCAGCCGATTTCAAAACTGGGGTCGAAGGTGGCGATGTCGGTCCAATATTCCCATTTCTGCCTTTCCGCCATTTCCTCACGGCTGATCAGAACCTTGTGCTGAAGGTGGAAGAGGCGCTGTTTGCGATTGGTGGCGAGCAGCCATTTTCCTTTGTAGAGGTAGAGCAGCGAGCGTATGTAGTGCTGCGCGAGGTCCCAGGCCTCCTGGTCCGAAAGGCAGATGTCAAGTTGAGGGTCGAGCAGTTTAAGCGCATGCTCCATCAGCGAAACCGAAGCGTAATTCTCCCACTTCGGCGGGCAAACGCACAGGTAACTGGTGGCGGTGAAAATCTTTCCGGGTTCAAGCGTGAGTTTTTCTTCATAGCGCGGGCCGAACACTCCCTTCGCTTCGTAAGAATAGGGCGCTTCAATCACAGGGCGTACTATTACGTGAACGAACCGTCCGTCTTCCGTCTGTTCAAGCGCGCAGGAACTTACCAGGGATTCGGGGCTGTCATTGGCGGCGAACAGGGCAATCCCGGCGGAGGCGTTTTCCGTCAGGGTGCAGGAAGGCACGCCGGTGCGTTGGTAGGAATAGGTCCAGGGCTCTCCCTCGCAGGAAATGCCCAGCGGTACCTTCACCTTGCCGAGTTTCACGCCGTCGGCGATGGTGGCTCCCCCGTCAAAATCATTGCCGTTGTAACTCACGCAGGGAATGGTATAATGGGTGGCCCCGAAAAGGTCTTCCACCTTCAATATATCGTTGAAACTGACCGTCTCGTCCCCCTCGTTGAAAAGGATGCGGGTGATGGAATACTCGCCTCCGCCCAGGTATTCTACTTTTTCCCGGATCAGTTTTATGGAAGCGTGCGGGGCGGAATAAGGGACCAGTACCGCAAGCGCCGAATTTTTGTCATTTACGATACCGTCGGTCCCGAAATATACGGGATTTGCCTTCGCCAGCGAGACCGCCGCAATCAAAAGAGTTGCCAGTACGGGAATTTTTTTCATCCTTTACGGTTTAGCATTGAAAGGTACAGATTTTTCCGCGGAATTCAAAAATTCCTCCAGCAGCAGTTCGACTAGCCGGGGTTTGGCGTAGGTGTCCAGTTCGCTTTCCTTCATCCAGCGGAATCCTTCGGGCAGCGGCGGACGCTTTTCTGTATCAAAGAGGTAGAAATCGGTGTGCAGGATGCGATGCGTCAGGACGTGTTTCACGCCCCGGCGCAGGAGGGTCAGCGTGCCTTCTGCAGTCCAGACGGGCCATTCCGGCGGCATAGCCCCGTCGTGCTCGAGCAGCAGCGGCTCCCAAAGCCCCTGCCAGATATCCCCGCTCCCCCGCCGGTGGAAAGCGGTCTTGCCGTCGCAGCGTAGATAAATATAGGTAAAGTGGCGCTCCGTGACGGCCGGACCGGCTTTTTTGACGGGCAGGCTTTCCACCCGGCCGCTTTCCAGGGCCTGGCAGGTTCCGGCGAGCGGACAGGTCAGGCAGGCGGGATTGCGCGGGGTGCATTGCATCGCGCCGAAGTCCATCATCCCCTGGTTGAAATCGCCGGCGCGGTCCGGAGGCAGCAGCGACTGGGCCAGCGCGCTGAACTGTCTGGCGGCTGCCGTGGTGCCGATCGGCGTATCGATGCCGAAATGGCGGCTCAGTACGCGATAGACGTTGCCGTCCACGACCGCTGCTCTCAGTCCGAAGGCGATGGAGCCGATGGCCGCTGCGGTATAATCGCCGATGCCTTTGAGCGAGCGGATGCCTTCGAGGGTATCGGGGAAGCCCCCCAGCGCCGCAATCTGCCGGGCGGCCGCGTGCAGGTTGCGGGCCCGGCTGTAGTAGCCCAGCCCTTCCCAGAGCCGCAGCACCTCGTCTTCGGTAGCGGCCGCCAGCGACCGGACATCGGGAAAGCGCGCCATAAAGCGCTCCCAGTAGGCCGTCCCCTGGGCGATGCGGGTCTGCTGGAGGATGATTTCGCTGAGCCAGACGGCATAGGGATCCCGGGTCCGGCGCCAGGGCAGGTCCCGCCCGTAGCTGTCGTACCAGCAGAGGATCGTTTCGGAGAATTTTTCCATATGAAATGCTGTCCGGAATCTTTCCAAAGGTAGGATTTTTTTGAATAATAATCGTTATATTTGTGGAGTATGAAATCAATTCAGGAACTCGCCGATATCGCCGCGCAGGTACGTCGGGATATCGTCAGGATGGTCGCTTCGGCAGGGTCCGGTCATCCGGGAGGCTCACTCAGTAGCGTGGATTTTCTTACGGCCCTCTATTTCAATGTAATGGAACATAACCCCGCTTCCTGGACGCGCAGTGCAGAGGGGCAGGACGCCTTCTTCCTTTCCGCAGGTCACCTGGCGCCGGTGTATTATTCCGTGCTCGCCCGTGCCGGTTATTTCCCGGTCGCGGAACTGGCGACGCTGCGGCGCTATGGCAGCCGGTTGCAGGGACATCCCTCGACGGTGGACGGGCTTCCGGGGGTGCCGCGTCCGTCCGGTTCGCTCGGGCAGGGGCTCGCGGCGGCGGCGGGAATGGCGCTCGGCAAGAAAATGTCCGCCGATGCCCATACCGTCTATGCCCTTTGCGGCGACGGCGAAAGCGAGGAGGGAGAAATCTGGGAAACGGCGATGTTCGCCGCCCACCACGGTCTGGACAACCTGGTGGCGATGACGGACTGTAATCATCAGCAGATCGACGGAAGCGTGGAAGACGTGGCGGGGCTGGATTCCCTTTCGGACAAGTGGCTGGCCTTCGGCTGGGACGTCATCTGTGCCGACGGCCACGATTTCGCCTCGATCCTGGATGCCTTCCAACTCGCAAAGCGGCGTTCCGGCAAGCCCAAGATGATCCTTTTCGAGACCGTGATGGGCAAGGGCGTCGATTTTATGGAAGGGACGCACGAATGGCACGGCAAGGCGCCGAACGCGGAACTGGCGGCGCGTGCATTGGCTCAGTTGGACGAAACATTGGGGGATTACTAGTATGAAAGAATACATCGATACAGGAAAGAAAGATACCCGCAGCGGTTTCGGCGCCGGATTGCTGGAGGCGGGCCGTCGGGACAGCTGGGTGGTCGCCCTGGCGGCGGACCTCAAGGGCTCGCTGAAAATGAATGCCTTTGCCGCGGAATTCCCGGAGCGTTTCGTGGAATGCGGCATCGCCGAAGCCAATATGGTAGGGGTCGCCGCGGGACTTGCCCTCAGCGGGAAGGTGCCTTTCTGCGGCTCTTTCGCCGAGTTCATCACCGGCCGTGTCTATGACCAGATCCGGCAGGAAGTGGCGTACAGCGGCACCAACGTGAAACTGGCCTCCTCGCACGCGGGAATCACGCTCGGCGAGGACGGTGCCACGCACCAGACGATGGAGGACATTGCGCTGATGCGCGCCCTGCCCGGGATGACGGTGCTCGTGCCCTGCGATTATAACCAGACCGTGCAGGCGACGCTTGCCGCCGCGGCTTTCGAGGGACCGGTCTATCTGCGCTTCGGCCGTCCTTCGGTGCCGAATTTCACGGATCCGTCGGAGCCTTTTGAAATCGGCAAGGTCTATGTGATGAACGAAGGCAGCGACGTGACCCTCATCGCCTGCGGACATACCGTATGGGAGGCCCTGGAAGCGGCGAAACTGTTGGAAGCGAAAGGCGTCAGCGCCGAAGTGCTCAACGTGGCGACCGTCAAGCCGTTGGACGTGAAGGCCATTGCCGCCTCTGCCGCAAAGACCGGCAAGGTGGTGGTGGCGGAAGAGCACAATGCCGCGGGCGGCCTAGGAGAGGCGGTGGCGGCTGCGCTGGCTTCGGAGGGGCTGNNGACCGTTTCGGCCGTTCCGGCACTCCCGCCGAGTTGATGAAAGCCTATGGCCTGACCGCGGAGAATATCGCCGCCAAGGCACTGGCAATTTAGTTTACATTAAGAAACAACCGTTTTTTAGAGATTGCGGACAGTGCCGTCCACGAGGGTGATGCTGCGGTCGCAGCGGGCGGCCAGTTCCGGATCGTGCGTGACGATGACGAAAGTCTGCCCAGTACGCTCCCGCAGGTCGAAAATGAGGCGGTGAATCTCTTCTTTGGTCGCGGAATCCAGGTTTCCCGTCGGCTCGTCGGCAAAGACCACTTCCGGCGCATTGACGATGGCGCGGGCGATGGCGACCCGCTGGCTTTCGCCGCCGGACAGTTCGGCGGGCTTGTGGCTGCGGCGCGCCTCCAGTCCTACGGCTTCGAGCAGTTCCCGCGCGCGGCTTTTGGCCTTCGCCGGACTCTCCCCCGCAATCAGCGCCGGAATCATCACGTTTTCCTCGGCGGTAAATTCCGGCAGCAGGTGATGCGCCTGGAAGACGAAGCCGACGCGCCGGCAGCGGAAAGCCGCTTTCTCCTTCTCATTCAGGGCGGTGATGTCTTTTCCGCCGATGCGCAGCGTTCCTGCGTCCGGTGCGGAAAGGGTTCCCAGAATTTCCAGCAGGGTGGTTTTGCCCGCACCGGAGGCTCCGGTGACAGCGACGATTTCGCCGGACTCCACCTGTAAGGAAACGCCTTTCAGTACCTCCAGGGTACCAAAAGATTTGTGGATATTTCCGGCTTCGATGATAGACATAATCGGTCGGGGTGATGTGACTCGAACACACGACCCTCTGGTCCCAAACCAGATGCGCTAGCCAACTGCGCCACACCCCGTGCAGGTGCAAAGATAGCAATTGTTTCGGGAAATCCGCCGGGGCTTCAGGCCTCGCCGAACTTTTCAAGATCCTTATCCTGGCGCTGGCGGATGTTTTCCAGCAACTGGATGCGTTCCCGCTGTTCCTCGATGATGCGCTCCTGTAACTGAATGGTATTGCGGAAGTTGGCCAGTTTTTCTTCGTATCCGTCGATCATCTGCCGGTATTCCGCCTTCCTTTCCGCGAGAAAAGCGCCGCTGTCCTCCAACGGTTCAAAGCCGAGCAACAGTTCTTCCACGGAGAGGCCATAAATCTCCGCCAGGGCCGGAATGTGCTTGTTGAGAATCCGTGTCGCGCCCTTTTCGAGTTTGATGAAACTGGCCCGGTTGACGCCGAGCCGGATGGCCGCCTCGGACTGGGAAAGACCGAGCGCTTCCCTGGCAGAAACAAGGTTTTCCTTGATGGATGATTCGTCCATTTGGCTTTTTTCTTTCAAAATTAGCCAGGGGCCGGGCAGAAGGTTGTAGCATAAAAAGCGACAATGCAGCGAAAAAACATACAAAATGTATATAAAACGTAAAAATCTGCATCCTTTCTGTTGTGAATCCGGCGACAAAGCGGCAGATTTGCCGAAAAAAGAAACGATGCTGTACGATAAAATGGAACGCTTCCTGACCCTGCTCTCCAAAGACGGGGAAAAGCCCTGGTCTGAAAAGGATTACCGATTGATTTGCAGGCATTTGCATGTGGCTCCGGCGGACCTGGATGAAATTTTGGAAGAAGAACTTGGAGTAACGGGGGAAGAACTGTTGCGAGAGCCGTCAAATTTTATTAAATTTGCAGACTACCTCGGTAATTACAACTAAAAACTCAATACAAATGAAAGATTATTCCAACAAAGAAATCCGCAATGTGGTCCTCCTCGGTGCAACCAAGTCCGGTAAGACCACCCTGGCGGAAACGATGCTTTTCGAAGGGAAGGTGATCGACAGACGCGGCTCCGTGGAGGACAAGAACACGGTATCTGACAATGATGAACTGGAGAAGATCAACCAGCGCTCCATCTATGCCACTCCCCTCTATGCGGAGTTCAAGGGCAAGAAGATCAATTTTATCGACGCTCCCGGTGCCGATGATTTCATCGGCGGAGCCTATTCCGCTTTCCGCGTCTGCGAGAGCGGTATCCTGGTGATCAACGCCCAGCAGGGCGTGGAGGTCGGCACGCAGATCATCATGCGCCACGCGGGCGAGCACAAACTGCCCATCGTCATCGCCGTGAACCAGCTGGATACCGACAAGGCGGACTGGGATATGGTCCAGAATTCCCTGAACGAGGCGTTCGGCGGCAAACTGGCCTACCTCCAGTTCCCCGTGGCCACCGGTGCCGGTTTCGACGGTTTCGTGGATGTTCTGATGAACAAATATTATCACTTCAAGGATGCCAACGGCACCCGTGAAGATTTGGAAATTCCCGCCAACCTCGCCGACAAGGCCGAGGAAGCGCGTAATTCCCTCATCGAGAAAGTCGCCGAATTCGACGACAGCCTGATGGAGAAATTCTTCGAGGAAGGCACCCTTTCCGAGGAAGAAATCCGCCAGGGCCTGGCCGCGGGTATCGACAGCGGTGAACTCTATCCCGTGTTCTGCGTTTCCGCGAAGAAGGACATCGGCGTGAAGCGCCTGATGGAATTTGTCGGCGACGCCGCTCCCGCCCCCGTGGAGTGCAAGGAAGACGGCCCCGCCTCCCTCTTCATCTACAAGAACGATGTGGAGCAGCACCTCGGTGAAGTTTCCTTCTTCAAGGTGATGAGCGGCAGCATTACCTCCGGTCTCGACCTCGAAGATCCCGTCTCCGGCAACAAAGAGCGCCTTTCCGCCATCTATGTGGTGGCCGGCCAGAAGAAAGAGCCGGTGAACGTGCTGCACGCCGGTGACTTCGGCTGCGCCGTGAAACTCAAGAACAGCAAGTCCAGCACCACCCTGTCCCTCCCCGGGACGGGCATCAGTTACGACCGCATCTCCTATCCCGCTCCCAAGTACCGCTGCGCCATCAAGGCGAAGGTCCAGCAGGACGAGCAGAAACTCGGCGACGCGCTCAAAAAGATCGCGTCCGTGGATCCCACCGTCATCGTGGAATACTCCAAGGAACTGCGCCAGACCATTCTGAGCGGCAACGGCGAGCAGCACATCAACATCGTGAAGTGGCTCATCAACAACGAGTATAAACTCGAAGTGGAACTCTTCGCCCCGAAGGTACCTTACCGCGAGACCATCACCAAGGTGGCGACCGCCCAGTACCGTCACAAGAAGCAGTCCGGCGGTGCCGGCCAGTTCGGCGAGGTCCATCTGCTCGTCTGCCCTGCCGAGGGTGAACTGAACACCAAGTTCAAGATCGACGGCAAGGACACCCAGTTGAACATCAAGACCCAGGACATCACCGAACTCGAATGGGGCGGCAAACTGGAATTCTACAACTGCGTCGTCGGTGGCGCCATCGACCTCGGCTTCATGCCCGCCATCCTCAAGGGTATCAAGGAGAAGATGACCGAAGGCCCGCTCACCGGTTCCTACGCCCGCGACATCCGCGTGTATGTCTATGACGGTAAGATGCACCCGGTGGACTCCAAGGAAATCGCCTTCATCATCGCCGGCCGCAACGCCTTCAAGGAGGCCTTCCGCAACGCCGGTCCGAAGATCCTGGAGCCCATCTACAACGTGGAGGTGATGACCCCGTCCGAGTATCAGGGCGCCTGTATGTCCGATCTCCAGAACCGTCGCGGTATCCTCGGCGACATGGGTGCGGACAAGGGCTTCGCCATCCTCAAGGCCCGTGTTCCCCTCGCGGAACTCTATCGCTACTCCACCACGCTGAGCTCGCTGACCGCCGGTTCCGCTACCTTTACGATGGAGTTTGCGGACTATCAGCCGGTTCCCGGCGATGTGCAGACCAAACTGCTTGCCGAGTACGCCGCCCAGGAACAGGAAGAGGACTAGCCTTATGTACAGGACCCATACTTGCGGTGAACTCCGGCTCTCTGACCGGGGCAAGGGCGTGACACTCGCCGGCTGGGTGCAGAAAGTGCGCAGCCTCGGCGGAATGTCGTTCTTTGATTTGAGGGACCGCTACGGAATTACGCAGTTGGTGGTGGACGCGGATGCGCCCGCCGCCCTGCGTGAGGCCGCGGCGCAGTTGGGGCGCGAGTTCGTGGTCCAGGTGAAGGGCACCGTGCTCGAGCGCCAGAGCAAGAATCCCAAGATGCCTACCGGCGAGATTGAGATCAAGGTGGAAAGCCTGAACGTGCTGAACAAGGCGCAGACGCCCCCCTTCACCATCGAGGAGGTGTCCGACGGCGGCGAGGACATCCGTGCCCGCTACCGTTATCTGGACCTCCGCCGTCCGCCGCTGCAGCGTGCGCTGGCCCTGCGTCACCGGCTGGCCCAGGAAATCCGTTCGTACCTCGACGAGGAAGGGTTCATGGAGATTGAAACGCCCTACCTCATCAAGTCCACCCCGGAAGGGGCGCGGGATTTCGTGGTGCCTTCCCGGATGAACCCGGGCTGCTTCTACGCCCTTCCCCAGAGTCCGCAGACCTTCAAGCAGTTGCTGATGGTTTCGGGCTATGACCGCTATTTTCAGATTGTGCGCTGTTTCCGCGACGAAGACCTCCGGGCCGACCGTCAGCCGGAATTCACGCAGATCGACTGTGAAATGTCTTTCGTGGAGCAGGAAGACGTGCTCGATACCTTCGAGCGGATGATGCGCCGGATGTTCAAGAATGCGCTCGGCGTCGATATCCCCGCTCCGCTGCCCCGCCTCAGTTGGTATGATGCGATGGACCGCTACGGTTCCGACAAGCCGGACATCCGCTTCGGCATGGAACTGCACGACATCACGGCCCTTGCGCACGGTCACGGTTTCGGCGTGTTCGATTCCTGCGACTATGTCGGCGCCATCGCCGTACCGGGCTGCGCCGGCTATACCCGCAAGCAGACCGATGAACTCACGGAGTGGGTGAAGCGGCCGCAGGTGGGCGCCGCCGGTCTGGTCTGGGTGAAATGGCAGGAGGACGGCAGTTTCAAGAGCAGCGTGGACAAGTTCTTCGCGCCCGCGGACCTGCAGACCATCGCGGGACAGTGCGGTGCCGCAGAAGGTGACCTTATCCTCGTCCTGTGCGGAGAAAAGCGCAAGACGCAGAACCGGCTCGGCGTACTGCGTATCGAAATGGGTAACCGCCTGGGGCTTCGCAAACCCTTTGAATTTGCGCCGCTCTGGGTGGTGGACTTCCCCTTGCTGGAATGGAGCGACGAGGACGGCCGCTTCTATGCGATGCACCATCCCTTCACCGCCCCCAAACCGGAGCACGAGAAATGGTTCTATTCCGATAAGAAAGAAGACCTGGAGCGGGTCTGCGCCAATGCCTACGACTTCGTCCTGAACGGGACCGAACTCGGCGGCGGCTCCATCCGTATCCACAACGCCGAAATGCAGGAAAGGATGTTCGAGGTGCTGGGCATCTCGAAGGAAGAGGCGGAATACAAGTTCGGCTTCATCATCAATGCCTTCAAGTTCGGCGCTCCGCCCCACGGAGGCCTGGCCTTCGGCTTCGACCGGGTTTGCGCCCTCTTCGGCGGGCAGGAATCCATCCGTGACTATATCGCTTTCCCGAAGAATAATCAGGGCAGGGACGTGATGATTGATTCCCCGTCACAGATTGACGATGAGCAGATGAAGGAACTGTTCCTGGCATCTACCGTTCGTAACCTGTAATGCTGCATATTCCGAAAAATGTCCCTTCTCCCTGGTACAGGCTGGGTTGTCTGAACTGGGAGGGGGACTATCCCTATGCCCCCGACGTGCAGTTCCGTCTTTGGCACGACGGGGAGCATCTGTACATCGAATACCAGGTTTCGGAACGCACGGTGCGGGCCCTGCAGGACCAGCCCGGGCAAGCCGTATTCAAGGACTCCTGCGTAGAATTCTTTATTATGCCCGCTCCGCTGACGGACCGCCACTATTACAATTTCGAGTGGAATGCCGGCGGGGTGCTGTATCTGGCCTGCCGTACGAGCCGTCAGGATCCCGAACCGGCGCCGCCGCAGGTGCTGGCCAGCGTCCGGGCGGAGTCTTCGCTGGGCCCCGCCCCCTTTCCGGAGCGTCCCTTCGAAGGAACGTGGACGATGAAGGTGGCGATTCCCTGCAGCGCCCTGTTCCGTGCGGGAATACAGACCTGGGAGGGCCTGCGGGCCAAGGCCAATGTCTATAAATGCGGAGACGGACTTCAGGTGCCGCATTTCCTGACCTGGGCGCCGATCGATACGCCGGCTCCGGACTATCACCGTCCCGAGTTCTTTGATGACGTGATATTTGAATGACCCGAATATGATGATGAAAAAGGTTCTTTTCCTGATGATCGGGTGGGTCCTTGCCGCCTGTCCCGCCTTTTCCCAGACCCGTCTGGTGCGTACGATCAACGATTGGTGGACCTTCACGAAGGAAGGCCAGACCACGCTGGTGAACATTCCCCACACCTGGAATGCGGACGACACCTGGGACGACGAGCCGGGTTATTACCGGGGTCTCTGCACCTACACCAAGACCGTCGAGATTCCCGAGGACCTTTCCGACAAAAACGTCTATGTACGTTTCGAGGCGGCCTATCAGGACGCGACGGTGCTGGTGAACGGGAACCTCGCGGGACGGCACCTGGGCGGCACCACGGCGTTCTGCTTCGACATCACCCCGTTTGTTCGGCAGGGAGAGAACCGCTTCGAGGTCAGGCTGGACAATGCCAACAATCCGGCCATCCCTCCCCTGGCTGCGGATTACACGTTTTTCGGCGGCATCTATCGCGACGTGGAACTCATTTTCACCCCGAAGGTGCAGATTTCGACGACGCATTATGCCACTTCCGGCGTCTATGTGACGACGCCTTCGGTGTCGGAAAAAGAATCCCGGGTGGAGGTCCTGACCTATATGACCAATGCCACTTCTTCCGCCTGCAACCTGCTGCTCGAGCAGAAGGTGACCGATCCTTCGGGCGTCGTCGTGGCCAGTGTCAGGACGAAAGTCCGCGTGCCGGCTTCTACGGTGAATTTCCCCGCCCGGTCCTCCCTTACCTTGCAGAACTGCGCCTTGTGGGATATCGAATCCCCGTCGCTCTACCGTCTTGAGACCAGCGTGCAGGATGCGAAGGGAAAAACGGTGCTCGATGCCGTGGAAAACCGCTTCGGGCTCCGGACCTTCCGTTTCGACGCGGACAAGGGCTTCTTCCTCAACGGCCGCCACGTCAAACTGATGGGAACCAACCGACACCAGGACCAGGCGCGGATCGGTTATGCCCTGACCGACGAGATGCACGTGCGCGACATCCGCCTGCTCAAGGAAATGGGGTCGAACTTCCTGCGCATCGCACATTATCCCCAGGATCCGGTCATCACGCAACTCTGCGACCGGCTGGGTATCGTCGCGACGGTGGAAATTCCCGTAATCGATTACATCACCTGCGACAATCAGGCCTTTATAGACAACTGCCTCAATATGGCGACGGAGATGGTATATCAGGATTTCAACTCCCCCAGCGTCGTCGTCTGGGCCTTTATGAATGAAATCCTCAACCATCAGGAGGCCTGGTTCAAGCGTTCGGACCCCGTTGAGAAGAAAATCCCTTACTGGAAGCAGGTGGAGGGCATCGCGCAGCAGATCAACGCCCGAATCAAGTCGCTGGATGCTTTTCGCCCGACGATGATTCCCTGCAACGCCTCGGTATCCGATTATGGGCACAGCGGCATCGCGGCGATTCCGGACATCCTTGGCTGGAATTTGTACAAGGGCTGGTACGGCAGCGATTTCAACGGAGCGGTCCGCTTCCTGAACGAGGCCCGCGAGGCCTTCCCCGGCAAGCCGGTCATCATCACCGAATACGGCGCCGGCGTGGATCCTCGCATCCATAGTTCCAACCCCGTGCTCTTCGATTTTTCCCAGGAGTACGGCGTGCGCTTCCACCAGTATTACATCAACCTCATCCGCAGCCGGGAATGGATTGCGGGGAGCAATGTATGGAATTTCAACGATTTCTATGTAGAGCGCCGCATCGATGCCGTCGCCCACGTGAACAACAAGGGGCTTGTGGGGCTTGACCGCAAACCGAAGGATACCTACCTGCTCTACAAGGCCGCCCTTTCCGGGAAGCCCGCGCTTTTCATCGGCGGCAAGGACTGGGCGCTGCGTGGCGGGGATGAAGGCGTTCCGCAGAATGTCTATGTCTTCACCAACGCGGACGAGGTGACCCTGTTCCTGAACGGCGAGCGGCTGGGGGCCTATCCGGTCAAGGATTATCTCGCCCAGGCTCCGGTGGTTTTCCGGGACGGGGACAACCGCCTTTGCGCCGAGGCGTCGAAGGACGGACAGTTGCTCAGGGATGTCCTGGACGTGCGCTTCCGCGCGATTCCCAAAGAAATGGACCGCTTCCTCGAGATGAACGTGATGCTGGGCTCCGACCGGTGTTTTTGCGATGACGTGGCCGGCGCGGTGTGGATTCCGGACAGGGAATATACGCCCGGAAGGTGGGGCTATATCGGCGGAAAGAGCGGCGTTTTCCCTAAATACAACGCTCCGGCTTCTTCCCTGGATATCTTCGGAACCCAGAACAATCCCATTTTCCAGACCTGGCGGGAGGGGATTGCCTCGTTCCGGGCGGATGTCCCCGACGGGCAATACTATGTCTATTTATATCTGGCGGAACTGAATCCGAAGGCTGACCGCCGATTCAGCGTAAGCATCAACGGGCAGACCTGTCTGCATGATGTGGAACTGCGGCGCAACCCCGGTCCGCAGAAAGCGCTCATCCAGAAATTTACCGTGCCGGTAACGGGCGGCACGGGCCTCTCGGTGGATTTTCTCCCCGGGAAGGGGGAACCCGTCCTGAACGCAATACGCATTTACAGGTGCTTCTGATATGATCAAACGGGAACAGAATTACGATTTGTCCGGTAGGAACACCTTCCGGATGCAGGCAAAGTGTGCGTTGTACATCGAGTACGACAGCCTGGCCGACCTGGAGGCGCTGGATTTCGACGCATTGCCGCGGCCGCTGCTTTCCATCGGTGAAGGGAGCAACCTGCTGTTTACGCGCGATTTTCCCGGTACGGTGCTTTGTTCCCGGATTTCCTATGTCAAGTTTTTTGACCTGGGGCTGGACGAGGTGCCGGTGGCGGCGGGCGCCGGGGTGAAATTCGATGCACTTTGCGCCCGGATGTGTGCCGAGGGGCTGTGGGGACTGGAAAACCTGTCCCTGATTCCCGGAACGGCCGGGGCCGCCGCGGTGCAGAACATCGGCGCATATGGCGTGGAGTTCAAGGACATCGCCTCCGGCGTAAGTTGTTTTGATATCCAGAAACGCTGCAAATGCAGTTTCAAGGTGGAGGAATGTGCCTATGGTTACCGGGATTCCTTCTTCAAGCGGCCTGAGAACAAGGAACGCTATATCATTACCGGGGTATTGCTGCGGCTTTCCCGCAAACCCGTTCCCAGGCTGGATTACGGCGCCCTCCGTTCGTTTTTCCCGGACGGGGACCCGGCGTCTCCCCAGGCGGTGCGTGACGCAGTGATCCGGACCCGCCGGGAG
>LXOW01026817.1_pt1 | contig 31006 bp, 22 predicted proteins | sample 1368591 | NCBI WGS metagenome assembly LXOW01 (sample SAMN04884650, study PRJNA319009) | bovine gut metagenome | isolation source: Cow rumen | host: Bos taurus | place: Italy: Legnaro (PD) | collected 2014-07-09
GCCATTACCCTGTGCCAGCCTGCCGCACGGAGATTGCATGCGCCACTCTTTGCGACTTCCTTTTCAAGCCTCTGAACGTCAGCATCCTTGTAAATGATGGCCTTCATGGCTTCCGTATTGAAATATATTTCATAAATCGCACGACGACCCTTATAGCCCATGTTGAGACATTTTGGGCAACCTATTGCCTTGTAAAACACAAGCTTGTTCGGATCTGGAAGCGGATCAAGCATACACTCGCTATTGAACTGCTCTATCAGTTCCCTTGATGGCTTGTATGGCTGCTTGCAGAACGGGCATAGCTGCCTTACCAGACGCTGGGCGGCAACTACCAGCAAGGTACTTGCCAACAGATATCTTTCAATTCCCATATCAATCAGACGGGGAACTGCTTCCAAGGCACTGTTGGTATGCAGAGTGGAAAGCACAAGGTGGCCTGTCATAGCGGCCTTGAGGCACGCTTCGGCAGTTTCATTATCGCGGACCTCGCCGACGAGAATAATATCCGGGTCCTGACGAAGGAAGCTACGCAGGCCGGCGGCAAATGTCAAGCCAATCTGCGCCTTGATCTGAACCTGGCTTATGCCTTCCATCTTGATTTCAACAGGGTCTTCCAAAGTCATTATGTTTACCTCGGTAGACTTGATTGTGTTAAGGACGGCATTAAGCGTAGTTGTCTTTCCTGATCCGGTAGGTCCGGTAAGGAACAGAAGTCCGTTCGGAGCACGTGCACCGGCAAGAAAGTCCGCCTTCTGACGGGGTTCAAAGCCAAGATTGTCAATTTTAAGCTCAACAGCACCTTTATCAAGAATACGAAGAACCAGCTTCTCGCCGAAAACAGTAGGACATACGGAAACACGGGTTTCAATAATACGGTTCTGGTATTTTATTGAAAAGCTGCCGTCCTGAGGAAGACGACGCTCGGCCACGTCCAGCCTGGCAAGAATTTTCACACGGGAAATAACGGAATCAAGCAGTTCCAATGGAGGAGGTGTGCGTTCATAAAGAACACCGTCTATACGAAGACGAAGTGATACCTTTGAGTCAAATCTCTCCAGGTGAATATCACTTGTACGCTCCATAATGGCCTGCTTTATTATGGCGTTCACCAGCTTTATTGACTGTGCACCTTTTGAGTTTGAACCAATGACGCGGTCAAGATCCAATTTCCCGTCTGGGGTAAGTCCATCGTCAACAGAATCGCTTGATCCCTCGTTTTTGTCATCAATAATATCATCAATTATGTTCTGACTGCTGTAAAATGAGTCTATCGTCCTTAAAATCTGATCCTTTGTTGATACAAAGAGCTGTATCTCCATGCCGCTCATCAGTTTTAGGTTGTCCAATAGCAACATATTCGTAGGATCACATACTGCGACGGCCATTATGCCGTCTTCCATAAACAATGGAACTACGGCATTGTCACGGCAAAACTGCTCGGAAAGTATTTTTTCCAGTCCTTGCCCCTTTTCAGGTGCAAGGACATGGTTGTCAATAGACGCATAAGGAATGCCCAGTTGCTTGCTCAATCCCTGTGCAAGCTGGGTTTCGTTTATGAACTGTAGTTTTACGCAGGCCTCACCTATAAGACATGCATTCTGATTCTGAAATTTAAGAGCCTTTTGCAGCTGTTCCTCATTGATCCAGCCCTGCTGAATCATTATTTCGCCAAGTCTTTTTGCCATTTTTTCCGCCTTTTCTATTATAAAACAGACGGGGATTTAAATAATTCCCCGTCTGTGCGTTTAACGCATATTCATGCCATTAGTCAACAAGTATGGTAGGAGTTACGAAAATAACAAGGTCAGTATTTTCGCGGGATGAGCTTACACTGGTAAACAGCCAGCCCACGATCGGAATGTATCCCAAAAGTGGAACCTTCCTAACAGATTTTGTCTCTGTAGAAGTAAGAAGTCCACCAAGAACAACTGTCTGTCCATTTTTGACACGGACAAGGGTTTCAGCCGAACGTTGTAGAGGGTTATACACCTCGGTTGACAATGAGGATTGTGTCACCGTACCATATTTCGCTGATATGTCAAGAGTAATGAAACCGTCCTTGTTTACCTGTGGCGTGACCTCCATCTGAATACCTGTACCTTCATCCAATCCCGCATCGGTAGCACGGTCTGCCGCACCTGTGGTAACACTGCCAGAGTTATTTTCTGTCTGTTCACCAGGACCTATGGCAGGATTTTCAAATGTCTTCATTATTGCCTTGTGGTTGTTCATTGCAATAATCTTGGGTTTGCCAAGATAACGGCCTTCACCACGGGAAATCATTGCCCTGAACTGAGCCTTGAGCTGCTCAATTGAGAAAACACCATATTGCAAGCCAGTCTCATCAAAGGAGAATGATAATCCAGAAGGAGCAGAAGGAGTACCTGCACCGCTAAATGAACCAAAAAACTTCTTCCACTGTGAATTTGAGAAGAATCCAGGCCTGAGCAAGGCATCCGTAGTATGGGCGCCGCCTTGGAAATATGCCATTTCACCCTTCTCTCCGCCCCATTCTATTCCAAGCTCATTCTTTCTGGAAGTATTGATTTCAACTATCTGGGCCTCAATGAGTATCTGTGGGGCTTTCTTGTCAAGCTCTGATATAATCTGCTCAACCTGTGGGAAAGTTTCGGGCACATCGGTGACGATAAGGGCATTTAATCTAACATCGGTCTGAACCCTGCCCCACTCTCTTGAAAGAACGCTCCTAAGTACTGGGATAATGGCAGGAACATCCGAATCAGTGGAACTATTATCCCCTCCTGATGAACGAGGAGCTCCAAGTGATGTTGGATCAGAGGCATTCGCACCTGTCTTCACGTTTTCATTTGAGCCAGAAGCAGTGACATCCTTCATCAACGGAATATAGTTGAGCGTGTAAATCTTAGTCACAAGATTTGGCTGCTGCAACGCCGGCTTTGTGACAATATACTGATAGTTGGAGCTACCTACACGCTGATATGTAAGTCCCTTCATTTTCAATATGAGCTCTAACGCATCGCGAACCGTGGATTTTTTCATAAAAATGGTTGTTGACTTGTTTTCCACATTGTCCGCCAGCATAAAGTTTACACCTGACTGAGCCGTGATGACATCCAGAATCTGAGCCAGCCTGGTATTTGTAAGACGAATTGGACCCACCATACGATTAAGGGGATCAGATGCCTCCTTTCCCTCGTACAGAGGTGTGTCTTTTTGGGATTTCCCGCCAATCTGCACAGGCGTTCCTGGAACGGCAGCCTTGGGCATAGCTGTAGAAGATGATGACGTAGACTCCTCATCCTCTATTATCGGGCTTCCGTTCATATCATCAAGAGGACCAGCATTAAGATTTCCTATTGGAAATATTGCCTGCTCCGCTATAAAAATACCGCATAACAAAAGTTTTACGAGCTTCATATTTACTCCTTGCCTTTTTAGTTGTTGTACTAAATCAATATCTGCTACTTAAATTCTTGGTAGCTGTCTTACCCTTATAATCNNTCACCTTCAGCCTTTTTAAAATGACGGCAATATGGTCTATCTTCGGGGCTTTTTTAGCCGCGGCAGCAGATTCTGGCTCACTACTGGCCCGTAGGGCCTCCTCTTCAGCCCTTCTTGCAGCTTCCTCGGCATCCCTCTTTGCCTGCTCCTCCATTCTTATTTTTTCATAATCCCTAGGAGACATCATTGGGTTGTGATTGCGTGATGGCTCATAATAGGATTTGCCAGCAGGATGCTCTTTCTTTGGCTTGCTTTCAGTCTGCTGGGCCTCAGCTTCAGCTGGAATCTGATTTTGAGCCGCATTGTCAGTAGCCGTCTCAGTATTCTTTTTTTCCTGTGCCTGTTGCTCACTGGCACTTTCAGGCTTCTTTTCTTCGGCAGCAGGGACGGCGGCTGCTTCCTGCTTGGGAGCAGAACTGTCAGCTGCGGATTCCTGTTTGACTTCCTGGGCACCAAGTATACCGGCTGTTAAAAAAAACAATATAAAAAATAATTTTCCTGTCATAAAAACCTCTGACTAATCTTTAATGAACAGCGTGGAAATGCTCATTTTCAGCTTGACATACATCGGAGCCTCAGGGATTCTGTCAATGCTAAAATCAGTTATACGTATAAACACCGGGGCATTTTCCAATTTTTCAACCCAACGTCCGACAGTGTCAAACTCCAATGTCGTTTCCACGTCTCTGGAAGCTATTGCAAACGCCCCCTGTTCCGTCATACGCTGTGGGGAAAGGGACTCCAGCTCAATTTCCAATTCCTTAGCCGTAGATATGATAATATAATTCAGCCACTCCTCGCGATCCTTATACATCGGAAGCTTTTTCTTGTACTCTGTAATACGGTCTTTTGCCGCATTGTACTCTCCGAGACTTGCCGCAATCGTTTTCTGATTTTCAAGCTGTTCCGAAAATTCCATTATCTTTGGATCAAGCTTGGTATATACAAAGAAGTAAATGCAGAAAAATATACCAAGAACAACCAATACGGGAATCTTGAACGGTTCAAAACCCCTTTCAGCATAAATGATCTGTATATATGCTGCATAGTCATTTATCTTGCTTACTATATCCTGACCACCTCTATTTTTTTTTGCTTTTTTTACGGTCTCAGGTTTTTGCTCTTTTTCTTTTTCAGCCATCATTTAGCTCCTTCAAGACACTCAATAGTAAACTTGGATATTCCATCACTGGGGGCAGAATTCTGCATCAGCTTGTTTTTCGCCGTGGCAGAAACGGAAAGTGTCATATTTCCTTCTGGTTGTATGAAAGACTTGTATTCAGATCTGTATTCCTTTAGTTTTTTAAGGAAACCCTCCGTTATTTGGGCACGGGATTCACCCGTAAGATAGGTTCCTCCATTAAGAGCCACCCTACGTGTTCCAGCCCCGGCTATTCCTCCCCCCGTCGCATTTAATCCCAATCCATTTGAATAAGCTATGTTGTCAAGCCAAAGCTGCTTGGGAATCTCATCCACAATAACAGACAATTTGGGGGCAACAAAATCATTACGCGAAAACACATAAGAAAGCGAGGCCGCCTGATCCTTTATCGCAGTTATCTTGTTGTTTATTTCATCACTGTTCAGATCCTTGAGATCACTCTCGCCATTCTGTGTTATATAGTTGTTTAGCTCTTTCTTGACTGATGACAGCTGGTACTCACCCTTGAGCGTAAGCAACATCAGTATTGATATTGCGATAACACCAATAGTGTAAACTATTTTCTGAACATCGCTGTTGGCCTTTATCGCATTGCTTATACCGGAGACATCCATCTTCAATGCTGATGAGACCTTGCCAAACAAGGCAGCTCCCATGGCAAACAGGGCAGCGGAAGAGGAGTCATTTGTTCCACAAAGGGATTCCAGATCAAGTATTGTCACTGGCAGTGGAGCAGCTTCCTTTGCTACGGAATCCCGCATCATTTGGGCATATTCTCCACTAAGGATAATGCCTTTAAAGCCCTCACCATCAGAATAACGGTCTACATACTGTATAGCGCCTTTAAGGTCAAGACGACGGCGTTCAGACATTGCCGTACTGTCATTGTCAAATTCCCTGTGCAGTACAGGCCTATAGCCGGTTGAAAACAAAAGATGTGTGGAATCATCAGCCGCATGTACATATCCATGCTTAAGATGTTCCTTATGGTCAATATATGTAAAGAACCTTTCCATTGAAACCGCACTAATCTCAAGAGAATGAAGATTGAACTTTACATCCTTCATCAGCTTGGTAAGGAAATCAACGGTTTCCTTCTGGGTAATACCAAACAGCACACTGATCTTCTTGCCACCATCGGAGATAAAGGCATCGTAGTCCAATGCGGCATTGTCAAAACTTATGGGGATGTATTTTTTTGATTCCAGCGGTATTGATTTTGACCAGAACTTGCGGGGAACGGCAGGCATTGAGAAATAACGCAGAATAGAAAAGTTTTCTGATAGCGTTATTACGGCCTCTGATGCCTTCCAGGATATCTTTCCTACAGCGGATTTGAATTTTGACACCCAGACTGCCTCATTCTTGAAGAAATCAGCATTCTGGGACATAGGCCTCTGAGCCCCGCCTTTCTTGGGAAAATCAGTGGAAAACTTGACGAGATGATCCGGCTGCATTTTGCCAGACCCTTTAAGACTAACCTCGGCTATAGCAATCTGTTCCAAGGAAATATAAATTCCAATTACACCATTTTTAGTATTATTCTTTGCCATAATGCCTACCTTATTTCTTCACTATTTCTACAGAAGCCATATTCTGGGCACTGTCAGAAACAGAAGTGGCTGTATCTATACGGGATGCATCTATTCCATACTGATCTGCCAAAGTGTCAGCAACGAAATTGCTCCTTTCATCTGCGAGGGACTGTGGATTCTCATCGTCGGAAGAAGCATACCCTGTTATTTTTACAGAAACGGAATCATTCGCTGAAAGCTCATCGGCAATATTTGCGATAACCTTTTTGCCTGAAGTGCTAGGATTTGCTGTTTTTTCCTGGAAATAAACCTTATACTCTTTCTGTCCGGAAGTACCAGGCTTCTTGGCGGCTGTGTTTTTCTTCGCATTGCGACCTGCCGCGTTCTTCGCATTGTTTTTCTTTGAATATTTGTTCTTACCAGCGGTTGCCTTTGACTTCGCAGGATACGCACCAGCATCCATTTCAACATTACTGAATTTGGCATACTCATTTTCCTGCTTTTTCTGCTGGATCTGCTTCAATGTCACAGATTTATCCACGCTGGCAGACTTTGCCTGGGCCGGATTTGGCTGTATCTGCACATATCTGCTAACAGGCTTGCTTTCATTTCCCTCTATATCCCTTGCGGTTATTGAGAATATGTACCGTCCTGCGGAGTATGGTACTCCAAAGAAATTGCGGCGGCCATTCCAATAACTTTGATTGTATTGCGCACCGGTACCCCGTATTTCCTGCAGGAGCAGACGTGAGCCGTCCGGTTGTGCCTGGTAAATCTGGAAAGTCCATGAAGGTATGCCGGCAGGTGGTTCCATAATAGAAAACTCCACAACAGCACCCTCGTTCTTATGTGGGGCGATAGCCGTAGGGTACACGCCCAAAGAAACCCTTGGTCCCTTTTCAGGAAGATTGTCGTCGGTAGGTTTCAATTTTGGTTCCTTGGTATAATCAAAAAGTATTATCAGGCCACCGACATTTGCAAGCTCCTTTGGAATTGAAATATCATTTCCGACGAGATCCACATCTATTTTGGCCTTTGATATGCCACGTTTTTCAAAATATGAGTTTAACGCTATGGCCCGACGTATGTTCTTTATCTTTATATCGCCACCGACGGATCCCTCTGGCAATATAAGGCAGCTTACCTTTCCCAAAGAGAATATCAGTCCGGATATAAGGCTAAGAGCTTCCTCCGTGCCACTCTTGAAGGCTGTATCACCTGCAAAAAAGGCATTTGAATTCATTGAAAGAGCAGTCAGCTGTCCGTTCTTAGTGTACAGCTTTACCGAGCCAATGTTGCTTAACTTCAAAATTACATCATTCCTTAAATCTTCCAGAGCCTTGTTTACCCTTTTCGCTATAACTTCCTTTCTGGCAGCTGAATTAGTGTCGGAAATCTGTTCCGGTGTCTGGGAATCAGGCACTCCGGTAGCGGCACTTTTTTTGGCCTGTGTCTGCTGTTTCACAGCGGCAAGACCTGCGTCATTGTCGTCGTCATTAACACCAGTCACACCGGTGTTCATTCCTATCGTAATTCTGGAAATATATTCGTTGGCCAAAGCCTTTTCCGTCGGAGATCCCTTTATAAGTATATCCATAAAGCGATCCATGGCTTCCGTGGTCTCTCCTGCACGATAGAGGCGTATGGCCTGCTCCATGGAACGGCTCATTCCCTCGCCTGAAGACTGTGCAAAGACACTAGCCGAAAAAGGTATTGTCAAAAGTAATAAGAAAGCAAATATTTTGCCCGGCATATAAAATCCTTCCGTTTTTTAATCGGTTTCTCCGCACTACAAATTATAGTATACATTATTAGTAGGCATTTTAACAAAGGAAAATTTTATTTTCTTGTTTTTTCCAATGCAAGGCCATATAATCAAAATACAATAAAATTATGAGCTATGACAAATTTCTATTCGTTTTTTTGCAAAATCTGTTCAATTTTCTCCCTCTTTCTGGCCGCCCTGGAATATTTTGGATACATACCAAGAATGGAATCCAGTTCTGCCTTGGCCTGTCCATACCTGCCATCAGCCTCATAAATTACGGCAAGACCATAACGCACATCGGCATCCCTGGGGAATCTCTCAAGAACAGACTGCATTGCCTTTGCCGCCTCTCCATATCTCTTTAATTTGAAAAGATATTTTCCCTTAATCTCATTAAGAGCAATGTCATCTGGATTCTCCTGAATTAGTTTTTCAAGATCATTATATGACTTCAGTGTTTTTTCCTCAGGTTCATTGTCAAGAAAACTTCCCAAAAGCGAAACAAGACGATAATATTCCTTAAGCCAGGCCTCTGTCTCATTCTCCGTGTGAACAGTGGAATTTGCCAGTAGGAAATTTTCGCACAATGTCCTGTTTCCCGGTCTGGAATGAACAGCTTTTGCCAAGACCGCGGCCGCCTCGGCGTGTCGCCCAGACTGCATAAGCATATATCCCTTTATGTTGGGATAATCGGCATTTTCCGGAAAGAACCTTTCTGCCTCATCAAAATCCCTTATCGCGGTATCAACGTTGTATGACCCTGATGGAAGCTGGGAATATATCCTGCCAAGAAGATTCCATGACGACTGACTGAACGGGTTTATTACCGTTGCCGTCTGAATATATGGCAATGCCTCGGCATAAAGTCCCCGTTTTGAGATTGAGGCGGCAAGATTGTAATAAATCTCGTCGTATCCGGCATTCGCATTCAAGGCCTTTTCAAGATAGGCCTCACCCTTTTGATAATCTGAAACGGTAAGCAGGACATTGCCTGTCTCATAAGCGGTATTCACATCGGAAGAATCGTATCTCATTGCCTGTTCCAGCATTTTGGCGGCTGCCAGAGGCTGTGCCTGACGGAAAGCCTTGTATCCGGCAAAATAAGCGGTCTCCCGCAGGAAGATGCGTACCTGTGCCACGGCAGCCCAGGCAAGGACAAGGAGAATGGCAATGTGTAAAAAACGCATTATCCTGTTCAGACAAGGCCGAGGCGAGAAAGAAATAAATGTGGATCCACCAGTTTCAGCAACAAATGCTCCTGCCATGTACCAGAACAGTGCTGCCGGCACTATGAAATGCAATGAGACATTGGCCATATTGTCTACGCACATTGCCAGCAATCCGGCGGCAAGTGGAACAAACAGGAATTTTCTGCTATTCCCGTCGTCATCGGCCAAAATCATATCAGAATTGCCAACAGAAGCCGCCATCTTGATACGGAACTGACGTACGAATATGGCAAAAATCAGAAAAACCGCCGCAAGACCGGATATGCCGAGATCTGCCCATTTCTGCAATATCTCATTGTGAGCCTCGTTGGCATGAGTACGCAGATCCCTGAAATCAGGAAAGGAAGCCAGCAGTCTTCCCTGAAAAACCGACGCAAAAAGCTCAAACTGACCAAATCCGTTGCCAAGGAAAGGATTTTCAAGCCCAATCTGCCATGCGGTTGCCCACATCATAAGCCTCTGATAGACGGAAATGTTTATTTTCTGACTGCCATAAGCCTTTATTTCGGATTTTTTCTGTATATCAGACCCGGAAACTACAGACTGCCCAGTGCTTACCGCAAGACCGGAAAACAGATCTGCCGCACGGTACAGAGACAATGGACGCATATTGCCTGATCCCGACGGAAAAAACAGTATGAAAAGCAGCAAGGATACGCAAAAAAACTTAAAAAATCGTTTTTTCTGACAAAAAAACGGCAATTTTGCCTTTTTCATGAAGAAAAACAGGAAAAAAAGCCCAAAAACAGCCCCGATCCACGAGGATCTGGCCATTGAACATAGCAAGACCCCTGTATACGAGAAAATAGCAGTACCGTAAAAAATCCTTTCAAATTTTCCGACGGAAAATCTCAGCTTGTAAAAGGACATTGGCAGCAGCATTGCCACAAAGGCGGAAAGGAAGTTTGGATTGCCAAATGTTGAAACAGGCCTGTTTCCGTATGGGTTCAGTGTCTTGTCCCATATAATCTCGCCGCCGAAAAACTGGAAAATACCGTATAATGAGGAAATCATCGCTGCCGCCATTACAAGACGGAATATTTCCTCCCTGCTGCCATGCCTTATCATTGGCCTTACGGCTATGAATGACAGTACGAAAAGGAATGTGCCATAAACATCAAAAATCCTGCCAAAAAGAGAGCCAATGGAGATATTTACCTTTAAATACGGATAAAAAAGCCACAGAAAAAGCCATAAAGAGATAAAGATCACATATCTTTTGCAGGCGGCTTCCTCCGTCATTTGTGAAACACCGTTTTTTCCCTGTATATCATCGGGAACGAACGTGGAATACTGTCTTACGGCCAGATAGAATGCTGGAATACACGCCGAAACAAGGAACAATGTCTCCTTTCTTGCGAAATTAAGAATGGCAGGACGGAAAAACGGGGAATGTCCGAAATACGAGCTGGCAAATGAGGCAAGTGCCGTTATTGCAAAAAACAGCAATGACGCATCTACGACGGTAAATGGAAAGGCAGGACTGTCTTCCCTTATCGCTTTTGCGAAAATACAGATCGCAGAAACAATCAGGCACAAAGACAGCACAAGTGCCTGAAAGCAGAATGGATTCCTGGTCAGATCCGTAAAGAAAACCAGTGGGGCAAGGAAACAGGACAGGTAAACAGCTATTGTACGCATCTTATTGCTGTGGATGTCTCAATGCCTCTTCCGCAACGGCGAGGTTATGCCTTGCAAAATTGGAATTAGGATCAAACTCCAATGCCTTTCTATAATTATAGGCTGCCTCATGGTATCTCTGCATAACGAACAGGAGATTTCCATAATTGAGATAAGCCTCAGAGCTTTCATGCTTATGATCCTCCTGAAAGCATTTCCAGGCATTGAGATTATGCTCATATTCAATGGCCGCCTTGTCATACTGCCTGCGTCCCATGTAAATCTGTGCCTTGCGGTAATAATTGTTTGAATAGACAGGATCCAGTTTTTCGTATTTGTCAAAATACTCCAGAGCCTTGTCCAGGGCATCCTCTGCCTCGGCGGACTTGCCATTCCTGGCATAGTAATCATGCAGCTTCAGATACAGGACTCCCTTCTGATAATGCATCTGCACATAATTCGGAGCCATTTTCTCAACCTTGGCATAAGAATCCATTGAACGCTGAAAGTCATTCCTGGGCTGATAATCCGTGTCTCCAAGCTCCTCCCGATAGGAAAGAGTCATATCAAACCTGTCATTGAACACATTTCCGACGAAGTAATAGGGCATTATGAAGAAGGGGTTGTCGTGGGAAACCTGCCTGTAATAATTAACGGCATCAGTCCATTTTCCCTGCCTGGACATAAAAATGGCAAGATTATGGGCGGCATCCGCCTTGAACCAGCCCCAGAAATAATATGTGGGATAAAGGGACAATGCCAAGGCCAGCGACATAAAAACGGATCTTGATTTAAAGGCAGCCATTATGAATACGACCATTCCAGACAATATGGTCAGTGTGAAGAACAGCCACGCAATACGCCACTGTAGCCTCTCACCAGAACTGGAATACAATGCTACAGGCCCCTGTATTGAGTTGAATTCCTTGAACAAAAGGAATACAAAGTAAAATATGGCACATACGGCAGCTATACGGAAAATCCAGACAAGTATCTTTCCGGCGGTGGAATCCATAAAAAGCGAATATTTTTCAGAAATCCTTTTGAACAAGGAGACACTGTTCTCCTCTGCCGCACCTGCTATGTAATGCATCTCCCACAGTCCCCTGCCTCTCGCTATGTTTACGATAACCCCGGGAAGCAGGCCAAGGAATATGCCAGAAGAAACAAATCTCATGCTTACATCCGTACAATTATGAGCCAACATTCCCAGGAAGGCGGAAAGATAACCCAGAATATCATAAGCCTCGTCTGGGGCTTTTCCAGATTGGGAAAGATTCGCCGTCTTTACGGAAAGTGATTTCAGACCGACAGTGGCAACAAACACTATAAGCCAGAAATAAATACCAGCACCCAGAATGCCATTATCCATAAACTGTTCCAGATGCTCCTGCTCGGCGTGATCCGTCTCTGTATTATGTCTGCCCTCTATATGGAAAATTATAGGTCTGCGGTATGCTGGATATATTACCTTGAAGCTGCCTACGCCTATGCCCATCAGTGGATGTGTTTCCGCTATTTCCCATGTTGAAAGCCATGTCGCCACACGGAAGCTCACGGAAGACGGCCTCAGATAGCTGTAAACAATAACGGCGGAAAACGCAAGAACAGGAATTATGGCCGCTATTCCGAGGAACTTCGCCTTGCTTATCTTCAGTTTTTCCCTAAGGAAGAAATAACCGTAAAATACGCAGAAAATAAAGAATGTGACGGCAAAACCCAGCCATGCCCCCTTTGTTTCCGTGGCATACATGCAGAGAAGGTCCAATGCTATAAGGGGCAGCAGTATTATGTTTTTCCTTTTGAGATACTGGGCAACCGCTATTGGAAGAATCAATACGAGGAAATTTCCAAAAAAATTAGGATTGCCATAAGTGGAAAACACCCTTTTTCCGAATGCCCATCTCCACAGGAACGGGTCAAGCCCGCCGCCGCCCATTTCCTTGGACGGGAAAAACCTGGTATCAAGGAACTGTACAAAGCCATACAGTATTGAAATATACCCTGTTATAAGCAGTATCTTTGTAAGACGGTCAATATCCTTTTTGGAAAACTCCCTGACGACAATCAACGCCACGGACATGTAAAGCGTATACCGGACAAGGTCATCCACGCTTGGACCGTGATATGGGGCATGAATGAATGAAATCCATACATACAGAAGATAGGCCAGAAACGGGGCAAACAGCAGGAAATCCGCCTTTTCCAATACCCTTTTCCCCTCCATAATGAGCAGGGACACCCAAAGACCAAGAAGTGAGAAGCCCCCCATCTGCAACAGCGTTATCTTTACCTGTGCGGAATCGTAGGTACGCAGATAGAACGTATCGGAAATGAGCAGATACATTATCGGTATCCACCAGCATATTGCCTTGCGTATGAAACTTACTCCGGGATTGACGGAAATGGGTTGATCAGAGCCGTAAGATGAGAAAATCATATTAAAAAAGGGCTTTTCAAGCCCTGTTCCCTGTTAAAAAAAATCTGTCAGCCGAGGATGGGAATCGAACCCACAACCTATCGCTTACGAAGCGAGTGCTCTACCGATTGAGCTACCTCGGCGGTTATATACAGTATACAAAATTTTGACATAAAACAACAAAAGCCGCCAGAAAAGGCGGCTTTTGCCAATTACATACCCGACAAACTACAGTATATTATTTCTTGCTGTAGTTTACGAATATCTTGTCCGTAGCACCCTTTATGCTCTCGGTGATGTCCTTGACCTTCTGGGCATCCCACTGCTTCGGATCGCCACGCAGGAATGTGGTCCTGTCAACGCGGTTGTCAAAGCTGCCGATGGGCAGGTGATATGTCTTGCCATGGGCCTTTACGGTGATGGTGTCCTTTATCTCGGAATGTTCTTCCAGATATTTCATATCATCGCAGCCGTAGTCATTGAGCATGACTGCCATCGGAACGCCGTGATTGATGATTGAGCCTGGATCGTTCGGATCTGTGCGGGCGGTGTTCTTGCGGCGGCTTTCCTCCGGGGTCACCCAGATGTAAAGGATTACCGCACGTTCCAATATCTCGGGGCAGAACTGTGCCAGTGAGTACTGATAGCCAAATGGAGCGGGCAGCGGCAGTGTTGAACCATCCGGGCCACCGCGGGCAGCCTCAATGACTATTGTGCGACCCTCATAGGAATCAGCATACTGGGCTTCCTTCTCCTCAAGAAGGGCGCGTGTTTCCTTTTCAAGGGCTTCCGCCAGCTTGCAGCGTGCCTCACAAGGAAGCACGGAGAGACGAGGCTCTATTCCGGCTATCTGGCCTGCACGATCCATACGCATAAAAAGCAGTTCGGAGGCTGACTTGCAGGAAACCCTGTTCCTGTTCATAAGGTCCTTGTAATCCTCGTTAAGAAGATTGACAAGCGTTCCCCAGTCCTTGGGATTCTTGAAAGGCTCTGTTCCGGCCTTGAAGAAAATGCGGTTTTCGCCAATCTTGGCAAGCTCGTCATCTATGCGGCGCATAAGATGAACATAAGGGAAATCGTCCAGCTGCATATTCTGTCCGATGTGGAAATCTTTTTTCAGTGTTTCCGGCTCTATGTTGGCAAGGAATCTCCTGACCTCGGATTTTCCGGAAGCCGGCAATGCCAGAAGCAGGACTATGTCAAAAGTATTTTTCATTTAATTTTTTTCCTCCTGATTTAACTGCTAAAAAGAACTGCTTTTAATCATTGTAAATAAAAAAATGGCATAAAGTCCACTATTTTTGATAAAAAAATCAATTTTTTTGCCATTTTTTTGCTTTTTTTCGCATTTTTCAGGCTTTTTTCAACAATTTTCCACCTTTTTATAGGAAAAAAAGAAATAATCCATCAGGTTCAATTTGTTATAATTGATTTTATATGGAAATAAGCATCGCAGCAGCTTTCACTATTGGCATCGCGGCCTCGCTTCTGTTAGGGCTGGCAGCAAACTGGCTTAAACTTTCGCCGATAATAGGCTATCTTATGGCCGGAATAATACTCGGCCTCTTCCAGAACATAAGCAGCAGTCATGAAGTAATACGGGAATTTGCCGACATAGGCGTAATACTTATGATGTTCGGCATAGGCCTTAAATTCCACCTGAAAGAACTTATTTCCGTATGGAAGGTAGCAATCCCCGGCGCACTTATACAAAGCACAGTATCCACGCTTGCGGCTGCCGCATTTCTTAAAATGATTGGCTGGCAGTGGCATTCCGGCATAATACTGGGAATGTCCATATCCGTAGCCAGCACGGTAGTAATGGCAAGGGTTCTTACAGACACAAGGGACATACATACCCAGACAGGCCATATAGCATTAGGCTGGACAGTGGTGGAAGATATTATGACCGTAATGGTGCTGCTTGCCCTGCCGATGATATTCAGCTCAGCGCCGATGTCAACCGCATCAGAAGCATCTTTCGCGGTATTCGGAACTGCGTTGCTAAAGATAATCCTTCTTGCCGCACTGCTTTACGCATTAAGCACAAAGTATGGACTGCCGCTGTTCCTCAAGGCGATAGCAAAAACACGATCCTCGGAACTGTTTACGCTTTCCGTGGTAGCAATTGCCCTTGGAATAGCCATAATGTCATCAAAATTATTCGGCGTTTCAATAGAACTAGGAGCATTCCTTGCCGGCCTTTCCGTAGGCAGCTCCGATTTTTCGGCAAGGGCCGCAAGCGAGGCCATACCAATGCGGGACGCTTTCTCCGTGCTTTTCTTCGTATCCGTGGGAATGATGTTCGACGCAAAGGAATTAATATCTAATCCCGGAATTACGATAATAATATTGGCAGTAGTCATGCTTTTAAAGCCGCTTGCGGCCATGATGACAGTACACCTGTTAGGCAAGCCGTGGAAGGTCTCAACAAACGTGGGAGCGGCATTCTCGCAGATAGGCGAATTTACATTCATTCTCGGTACAGTGGCATACGGTCTATATTATCCAGGAACAGAGGAAAGGCTTATATCCCAGACAGCTTTCAACGCATTGATTGCGGTTTCAATAATATCCATAGCGGCCAATCCCTTCATATACGGCAGAGCCAGAAAAATCAAAATAAAGGACGAAAAGGAATCAATGCCCAAACCCGATGAGCTGCCGCAGGCAAATCCAAACCGTTGCATAATAATAGGCTATGGCCCGGTTGGTCGTGCGGTATACGGCAAGATAAGCCAGAACAAGGACATAGAAATTTGCGTGGTGGAGCTTAACATAAAAACCGTGCAGAGCCTGAAATCCTCAAAAATAAATGCCATTTATGGAGACGCCCTCCGCCCCGGCATACTGGAACGTGCAGGAATAGCAGGAGCGGGATTCCTTGCCCTTACCGTGCAGGTTGAAGACGGTCTGGAAATAATAAAGCGGGCAAAGAGCCTAAACCCGGAAATAAAAATACTCGTAAGAAGGGATCTTGAATGGGGAGAGACCATAGAATATTCAAAAGACCATTCCACAGTGCTTGCCATAGGTGAGGTAGAGGTCGCCAGCAAAATGGCGGAAGAAATAGGCCGCATGATTCCAAAGAAGGCTTAAACCAGGTGGAACTTAACATAGAAACAGTATTCACGATAGGACTTGCCGCATCAATGCTGCTGGGCATAATTGCGGCAAAATTAAGGCTATCCCCGATAATAGGCTATCTGCTGGCAGGTGTAATGTTGGGATTTTTTCCCTCGGTAAGGGAAAATCGTGCGGTAATAAGCGATTTTGCCGAAATAGGCGTTGTGCTGATGATGTTCGGCATAGGCCTTAAATTCCATGTTGACGAGCTTTTGTCCGTATGGAAGGTTGCCGTTCCTGGAGCTGTCATACAATGTACATTTACCACAATTGCCGCAGGTTATCTGTTCCATATATATGGGCAGAGCTGGCCTGCCGCAATAATGTCGGGAATGGCAATATGCGTAGCAAGCACGGTAGTAATGGCAAGGGTTCTTACGGACACAAGGGATTTGCACACGCAGGTAGGACATATTACGATAGGCTGGGCTGTCGTCGAGGACATTCTTACCGTTATGGCATTGCTTGCCCTGCCGCTGATTTTTCAGCCTTATTCGTCCGCCCCAATAATAAATTCCGATGCGACATGGCATATTTTCGCAATAGCCGCAGGAAAAATGATTCTCCTTACGGCAATAGTGATAGCATTAGGAAAATACGTCCTGCCCAAACTTCTTACATTCATAGCAGAAACAAGGTCAACGGAACTGTTCACACTGTCAGTGCTTGTGCTGGCATTGGGCATAGCCGCAGGCTCATCAATATTTTTCGGAGTGTCCGCCGGACTTGGGGCATTCCTTGCCGGAATAGCCGTGGGACAGTCGGAATTTGCCGCCAGGGCATCCGGCGAGGCCATACCACTGCGGGACGCCTTCGCCGTGCTTTTCTTTGTATCATCAGGGCTTATGTTCAGCCCGCATGAATTAATATCGCACCCCGGAGTTGCCATAATAGCCATATTTGTCGTCCTTGTCATCACCCCGGTAATAGCCGCATTGCTTGTGCGACTGCTCGGCAGACCATGGGACACTGCCATAAATTCCGGTGCGGCATTCGCACAGATAGGCGAGTTCAGCTTCATACTTGGAACTGTCGCATACGGTCTAAAAGACCCTGTTTCCGGCGGCAGGCTTATCACGGACGCCTCCTTCAACGCCCTTATTGCCGCGGCGATAATAACCACGGCACTGAATCCTTTCATATACGGCTGGGCAAGAAAGGTAAAGCCGCGTGGAAAATGTCGTGAAATAAGCAAGGAGGAACTTCCGCCAGCCAATCCAAACCGTTGCATAATAATTGGCTACGGCCCAGTCGGAAAAGCAGTATACGGACAAATAAGGCAGAAAAAGAATGTGGACATACGTATAATAGAGCTAAACATAAAAACCGTGCAGAAACTAAAGGAGGATAAGCTGAACGTAGTATATGGAGACGCCCTCCGCCCCGGAATATTGGAAGAAGCAGGAATAATAGGGGCAGGATTTCTGGCATTGACCGTACAGGTGGAAGACGGTGCGGAAATAATAAAGAGGGCAAAGCAGCTGAATCCCAAAATAAAGGTTATAGCCCGCAGGGACTTTTTCCGTGGAGCTAGCACATACAAGCTGGCCGGAGCGGATGCGGTCGCCATCGGGGAAGCCGAGCTGGCAAACAGAATGGCAGAGAAAATAGGGGAATTAATGCCCAAGGATTAGGCCTTTTGCCCCATTGACAAATAGGACTTTCAGACTTGCCAATTATCAGCTTTCTATATATAATATTAATTGATGAGGCCGTTGTTGGAAACAGGTTATACGACGGATTTAATATTATGACAAATTTCAAATATCTTATATTTTCAATACTGTTCTCAATACCGTGTGTAGCAGCGGCAGAGGGAATTACCGCTGTCGAGGCATTAAAAAGCTATGCCGGGGACTCGTTCTATGAGATTTCAATCCCTGAGGCTGCCGCTGCGGAAGAGGTACAGATTCCGGAACTACGCAGCGATGGAGAATCCCTGTTCCAGGAGCTGCATAGAAAATCCCAGCCCAAAAACACCCATGGATACAACAGTGCAAAGGGACACATGTATGGAACAGTTGACCAGATAAACTGTCAGGGCAAAAAAGGAATTTACACGTTCTATTCCCTTATCTGTGCTTATGGCAACGGCGAGGACGGCAATTCCTACCATGAGCAGGGAGATCAGAATGGCGACGGTGTAGTAGACAAGATTGTAAACGCCGAACACCTGTGGCCGCAGAGCTTCTTCAACAAGGCGACCCCGATGGTATCAGACCTGCATCACATACAGAGCACGTTCTCAACACCGAATGGTCGTCGCTCAAATTACAGGTTCTGTGAGACATCAACATCAAAATATGCGACAAGGGCAGGCTCAAAACTGTCCTCGGCAGGAGACTGCTTTGAACCCGCGGATGCTGTAAAGGGCAACGTAGCAAGAGCCATGCTTTACTTCGTGACCGTATACTATGACAAGAACATCCGCCAGGGCGACTGCGATTACAAGAGCTTCTGGAAGGACAATGTGGAAATGTTCCTTAAATGGAACAGGCAGGATCCTCCTGACGAGATAGAGAAATACCGCAATGAGATGATTTACCAGTACCAGGGCAACCGCAATCCCTATGTGGACGATTACACCCTAGCGGACAAAATAGGTGCCAATGTGTTCAAAAACCATTGAAAACTGATCAGTATCGGAAAATTAATAAAAAAAGAATCCCCATTTATGGGGTTTCTTTTTTATCTTTAAGGCAAAGGTGGAGCTTCTTAAATGGAAGACAGGTATAAAAAGATTGAAGACAATATGAAAACAGGAAAAAACATATATTATGACATGACGAGAACAATGTCATATATACTTCTTGCATTTGTGTCAATAACCCTTTGCCAATGCCAGAACAGCCGTCAGGCCAGGCAGCCAAATGCCGAGGAGGAGCAGTACATACCTGCATACACGGCAACAGTATCAGAAAACAAGACTGAAAACGACGAAAAAACAAGCACTAATGAGAACACGGAGGATAAAAAGGAAGAATCATCAACAGCAAATGAGAAAAAAGAGTATTCCACAGATTATGCCGAGACAATAGTGCAGGAAGCACCATCATACATAAGCGACGAGACAAATGACAGCGACAGTGAGGAAGGCGAGGCTCTGGAACAGGAACAGACCATCTCAAATACAATACAGCAGGCTGCCAATACTCCTTCCAATGTTCAGAATCAGGGAACTTCTTCCAATCAGTCTGCCGGGAACAACAATGAACCATACAAGTCTATTTTCGCAACAGTTGACACCAGAGGATTTGAACGAAGTGAGACAGAACATTTCATACTTTATGAGGAAGGAAACATATCTGATGATTTCGTAAATGCTGCGGAGAGAATGAGAGTGTCCGTGCTTGCCAACCTCGCATTTTACAATCCTGAGGCAAGGGAGCAGAAACTAAGCATATACCTGGCACATTCCAAGGACAACTCACAGGCATTTTCAAAAAGACATTCCATTGACACCATATATGACATTCTTGATACAAGGCGTATCTTCCTGGTCAGAAACAGCTCGTTCAACGGAATGTTGGCACACAATCTGGCACATTCATATTTTGGAACATTCTTTCCACCTAAAAATTCCACTCCTTACTGGCTTCTGGAAGGCATGGCAATAAACACGCAGATAGAGACAGCTGGAAAACGCTCCCTGCCCGTCTGGTTTGACAATACAATGGCCAAGGTTGAAAAAGGCGCACGGTATAGCATAGAAGTTGTCACAAGCATAGACGACATAGAAGGGACGGCGGAAAATGACATACGGATATGGATTGCCCAGGCATACTCCCTTACAAAATTCCTTATTGATCTCAAAGGCAAGAAGACATTTTACAATTTCTGTGTAAACATAAGGAATGGCCTAAGCACGGAACAGGCCATTTATGCGACATACTTCAAGGATCTGAAAACAATTGAGCGTGAGTGGAAAAAGCAGCTGGCCAGTCAGGCAGCGGACAGGAAGAACAGATCAAAAAAATAATTTTTCAGAATTTCGCAGATACGGACAAGGCCGAAAGCATTGTCTTTTCGGCGGATTCCCCGTAAACATTCTCTCCCGGAATAAAATAGGAACACAGAAGTTCCATTGAGAGATTGCTGCCGAGCGGCCATTTTATCCTTAAATCAGTCTCGTCGGCAATATTTGATTTTGACACGGCATTGGCAGAAGATGCCTTGAACTTGTAATAATCAACGGAAAACAGCAGTCCCTTGAACGGTATGTCCGCTCCGGCATTGACCACGGAAATCCCCGAATATCCAACCGGCATTCCATTCGCCGTATCGGAAGACAGGCTCATATCATACAGTGTAGCGGCTGCTATAGCACCATATCCACTTCGGGAGAATCCGTCGTACCGTCTTCCCAATGCGGCATAGAATGAACTGTCCCTGTCAGTGGCGAGGCTGCCATCGTTCTTGTATGATGCTGACGAGGAGCGTCCATACGCCAGACGCAGTTTTACATTGTCAAAAATATAAATCCCCTGTTCCCATGAGCCTTTGAGCATAAAGGCATAACCGGAAAAATCCGCCTTTCCACCGTCGGACAGATCCGCGGTGCCGCCCTGCATGACAGCCTCGCCATCAAATGAAATATGCTTTTTCCTCATGGCATAACGTATTCCTGAGAAGGACCTCGTTTCCGACACGGAATTGCCCCCCACACTGCCGGACGGCTCACCGTAATGCTGATAAAAATGATATGCCTGCCATTCGCCCTCTTCGGTCTTGTTGTTTATCGCAAGACCGTAAACATGGTATTTGCGTTCATGCTTGCTCAGTTCAACATGATTTCCAGAAGTGGAAAAAGACACATCGTATCTGGATGGATTGAAATAGAACATATCCGTACCAAAACCCCAGAAAAGGTTTTCCGTACGCAATAATAAGCCTGTAAAACCGATATTGTCCGACCCAAGCGATATACCCTGACCCAGGGAATAATCCTGCCGTCCTACCACGGCGGAAAGTTTTTCTGTCAATATTCTGTCAGCCCTTATATACGCCTCGTGAAGATAAGGCATTGCATTAACGGAAGGATAGCTTTCCTGCGATTGTGCCAATGGCGGATTTTCCGCCATCTTGTCCGCGGAAAGGCCCGATATGCTGCGAATAGACACTCCCAGGCCAAGACGGGAGTCCGGGTAATTTTCAAGCTCTATGTCTGACACGAAAAATCCAATCTTCGTATTCTCAGATATATAAAAATCGTTATAACTCTTGCCCAGATATAATATTTTGTTATAGCTACGTGCCTGAACGTCAGTCTCCGCCGAAATATCCAGCCTTACAGCATATACTGGCATGGCAGACAATCCGGCAAAAAGGAACATCAAGAACAGAACGCAAAATCTCATAACAGACATAATATAATTATAACAAATATTGCCAAATCGCATTGTAAAACGAAGATTTTTCCTTTGAAATTCGCAATAAATTGTTAAAATATAATAATAAACGGCACAAAAACCATTCAAAAAGGAGAAGTTATGGAAAAATCCAAAGTATATTTTACGTCCATGAGGGCTGTTCCCGGAGACAATCTGCCACAAAAGCTGAAACGGCTTGTAAAGACCGCAGGAATAGGCAACATTGATTTCAAAAACAAGTTTGCGGCAATAAAGATTCATTTCGGCGAGCCTGGCAACCTCGCATTTCTCCGTCCAAATTATGCCGCCGCGGTGGCAGAAACGATAAAGGAACTCGGAGGAAAGCCTTTTCTGACGGATTGCAATACACTGTATGTCGGAGGACGGAAAAATGCCATTGACCATATTGACAGCGCGTACAGAAACGGATTTGTGCCATACGCCACTGGCTGCCAGATAATAATCGCGGACGGTCTGAAAGGAACAGACGAGGCATACGTTCCTGTAAAAGGTGGAGAATATGTAAAGGAAGCAAAAATAGGCCGTGCCATAATGGATGCGGACATCTTCATATCATTAAGCCATTTCAAGGGTCATGAGCTGACGGGTTTCGGCGGAGCAATAAAGAATATCGGAATGGGATGCGGCTCCAGGGCGGGAAAAATGGAAATGCACAGTGCCGGAAAGCCCAGCGTAATACAGAAAAGGTGCATAGGATGCGGAAAATGCCGTCAGACCTGCCAGGTGGAAGCACCTGAAATTGCCACAAATGCCGACGGAAACCGAAAATGTTCCATAAACCATGAAAAATGTATGGGATGCGGACGCTGCATAGGCGTATGCCCGACGGATGCCATCGTGCCGGACTGGGCAGAAGCCAATGATGTACTGAACATGAAAATGGCGGAATACGCAAAGGCCGTACTGGACGGAAGGCCGCATTTCCACATATCTCTTGCAATTGACATTTCCCCCTGCTGCGACTGCCATTCCGAAAACGACGCACCCATCGTCGCCGACATAGGAATGTTCGCCAGCTTTGACCCGGTTGCCCTGGACAGGGCCTGCATAGATGCCGTCAATGCCGCAAAACCATTGCCAGATACGGCTCTTACCGACGCACAGCACAACGAGGGAGACCATTTCCACAGGATATTCCCGTCTACGGACTGGAGGCCATGTCTTGACCACGCCGAGAAACTTGGAATAGGCACGCAGGATTATGAGCTTGTTGTTGTGAGATAAAAAAGGAGAACAGTATGAACAGACGGGAATTTTTAAAGAACGGGCTTATAGCCGCCGGAGGAACAATGATTCTCGCAGCCTGCGGCAAAAAAGAGATCATAATGAAGGAAGGCCAGATAGCGAAACGCGATTTCAACGGAATTGACGTTCCCCTGCTTGGTCTTGGCTGCATGAGACTGCCAATGACAAAGGACAATGAGATTGACCAGGACGAGCTGGAAAAAATGGTTGATTACTGCATGGAGCATGGATCAAACTATTTTGATACCGCATATATGTATGTCGGCGGAAAGTCAGAAATTGCCATAGGAAAGGCTTTGAAAAAATACAAAAGATCGGATTTCCTGCTTGCGGACAAGATGCCGCTTTTCCATGTGAAAAAACCGAAAGACGTACAGAGGATTTTTGCCGAGCAGCTAAAAAAATGCCAGGTTGACTATTTTGACTTCTATCTTTGCCACAACATAAACGGAAACACCGCGTCATCGTACAGGAACAACAATGTATATGACGAGCTTTTAAAACTGAAAAAAGAAGGCAAGATAAAATTCCTGGGATTCTCATTCCACGGCACGCCGGAACTGCTGCGTGAGGTTGTAAAGGAACACAAATGGGATTTCTGCCAATTGCAGATCAATTATCTGGACTGGCGCGTCGTAAAGGCTAATGAGCAATACGAGATCGCACAGGCAGAAGGCATTCCAGTGACGGTTATGGAGCCATTGCGCGGCGGAGCATTGGTAAATTTAAGCGAGAAAGCCATGGCAAGGCTGAAATCGGATTGTCCGGACATTTCACCGGCAGCATTCGGATTGAGATGGGCGGCATCACGGCATAACGTTGTCACCGTCCTGAGCGGAATGAGCAATATTCAGCAGGTCAGGGAAAACATTGCGACATTTATGGAATACAAGGATCTTACCCCCGAAGAGGACAAGACGGCGGAGGCAATCGCACAGATAATACAGTCCCAGGGTGAAATCAACTGTACGGCATGCAAATACTGTCTGGAGGCCTGTCCGAGGGATATAAACATTCCAGCGGCATTCGCCTTGTACAATCAGTACAAGGGCAACGGCAGGGCAGGACAGTTCAGAATGTATTATGACACTCTTGGAGAAAGCGAAAGGCCTGAAAACTGCATACAGTGCGGTCTATGCACAAAAAACTGCCCACAGAACATAAAAATTCCGGAATTGCTGGCTAAAATTGCCAATGAGTACAAGAAGATCAATGGATAACAAACATGTAAAAGTGGGACAAAAACAAAAATGAACAAAGGCAAAATATTATACAGGACACGTCTGACAATAGCGGCGATAATCGGCATTATGTCCATATTGGCCTTATGCGGAATAGCATATCCTGTAAAATTCCTGGATCTGCAATTTGCGGCATTGCTGCAAAGGACTATTTCTGATTTCAGCGTGATCGCGGTTATACTGCTGGCAGCCGTACTAGTCATCACACTGCTATTCGGAAGAATATACTGCTCAGCAATATGTCCTCTGGGAATAATGCAGGATTTCTCGCTTTTCCCATTCCGCTGGATCATACGGAAGATGAACGGCGGCAAAAGGCGTATTACGTCAAGACAGGAAAATTACGGATTCAAATACATAATCGCGGCATTGTGCTTCGGAAGCCTGATCGGCGGATCTGCCATATTAATACGGTATGCCGACCCTTATACGGTTTTCGGTTCTGCCGTGAGCCTGTCATTGTTCGGAATTGTCTTTGCCACCGCCGTACTTGTGCTTACATTCTTCAAGGACAGGTTTTTCTGCACGAATATATGCCCCGTAGGAACGGTTCTTGGACTATTGTCAAAAATATCAGTACGCAGAATAACAATTGATGAAAACTGCGTATCCTGTGGAATGTGTGCGGAATCCTGTCCTGCCGGATGCATAGACTTCAAAAACAAAAAAATTGACAATGATACATGCCTCAAATGTATGCGATGCGTGTCCGTATGCCGGAAAAATGCCATAAGATACGGATCTGAGCCTATAAGATTCAGTCCAGGACGGAGAAACGCATTATGGGGAATCGGGGCATTGGCAATTCTTGGAGCAGGATATGCCGCTGGGATCAGACTTACAAAAACAGTCGCAACCAAGGTAAAAAACATAATTCTTCCCCCCGGTGCGAAAGATGCAAACAGAATGGCAAACAAATGCCTAAATTGCAATCTGTGCATAAAAAACTGCCCTAATGGCATTCTTGCAAAGGCGGACAAGGATTTCAGCACGGTTCACATTGACTACAGGAAGGGCAAAAGCCATTGCGACTACAACTGCCACAAATGCGGTGAAATATGCCCATCCGGGGCGATAAGGAAATTGTCCCTGGAAGAAAAACAACAGACAAGGATAGCAATGGCAATGATTGCAAAGGATGCCTGTGCCGGTTGCGGATTGTGTGCCTCCGTATGTCCCAGGAATGCCATTGAACTGGATCTTGAAACAGGAATTGCCAAGGTAAATGGGGCAAAATGCATTGGCTGTGGCTTATGCTACGCATCATGCCCCCACGAGGCAATAAGGATGTTCGGAATAAAGGAACAGAAGGTTGTTTAAGTGAAACACGGAAAAATCATTTTTCCGTGTTTCCAATTAGCAGTTAGCAGTGAGCAATTAGCAATTGTTGATTAGAAAACGGCCTTTATTCCCAATTTGAATGTAATGGCATTGTCTATCTCGCTATATTTTTCATCAGAATCCCGACTTTTAAGATGTGTCTCAATGCCCAGTCCGGTGGCAAATGATTCCGTAAACTTGTAATAGCCCATTGCTCCAATGCCATAGCTTATCAGATGAGACGACCCCGTTATATGAGAACGGTATATGTTCACAAGGCCTGAATATGTGCCAAAATCCTTGAATACACCAAGAGATATGCCACCACGGGCCACATTGTCGCCTTCCTTGAAATCCCGAATATAGCTCAATTCCAGGAATGGATCTGCAATCTCATGCGAATAGGCCAGACGGGCAGAGCCGTAAATGCCATCAGTGTCCTCGCCTGCCGCCCTTTCTGACTGAACATTCTTGTAATGCCCCTGCAAGCCCAGAGTGAAACGATCTGCCGGAATTATGCGGAATCTTACGCCAACATCCCAGATATTCTTATACGAGTAATGGTCTTTTCCGTCTATATGAATATTCTCAACCTTGCCGCCGACACGCTGCAAACCTGCTGTCACAGCAAACTGATCATTTATGCCGTATGAAACATCTTCCTGTAAAATGAACATCCGGAATTTTCCGCTGCTGCCCTGCATTTTGTAAAAAGACTGCGATAATGAGGAATCCGACATGATTTTCCCCTCTCCAGGCTGATACNNAACATTTATTTGACGCAATGAGATAATTTAAAATGTATAATATAAACAGAAAAAGGAGGAAAATATGTCATTAGGCGTACAGGAAATAGTCTTAATAATCATCGTGATCCTGCTTTTATTCGGTGGAAAAAGAATACCTGAACTTGCAAGGGCATTGGGAAGAGCCACTTTTGAGTTCAAAAAGGCAAAAGAGGCCATAAAGAAGGAAACAGAGGCATTGGAAGCGGAAGCAAAGGAAAAACCGACGGAATATCAGCCAAAAGACGACCCTAAGAACCCACAGGTATAGCGAAATCCCCACTTCAGACATGGACGACAAGGACAAGAGCATCATAACCCATCTTGAGGAGTTGAGGCAGACGCTTATACGGTGTTTTTACTCCGTGGCACTTATGCTTCCCCTGTCCCTGTGGCTTTCGCCCAAATGCCTGAATATACTTATAAGATACCTGATAAGGGGGCAGGACATATCACTTAATTATTTTTCCCCGATGGGCGTTTTCATATTGCAGTTAAAACTGGCATTGCTGATGTCCATAATGCTGGCATTTCCATATATTGCAAAAAACTTATGGGATTTCGTTCTTCCCGCACTATACGACAAGGAAAGACTATTCCTGAAAAAGGCAGTTCTCTACTCCAGTACGCTCTTTATATGCGGAATTCTTTTCTGCTGGCTTGCCATATTGCCTTTGATAATCAATTTCGGAATGGGGTTTTCCACTGAGGAAATAAGACCGGTTTTTGAAGTAAACAATGTTATAAATCTCGCATTATGGCTTTCATTCACATTCGGGATAATGTTCCAGGTCCCACTGATTACAAATATGCTTGTAAAATGGGGAATTGCAAGCCGCACATCCATAAGTGAGAAAAGGCCTTATGTCATAGTAGTGCTTCTTACAATATCCGCACTGCTTACCCCGCCAGATGTGATCAGCCAGATTATGCTTTTCCTGCCTACATACATGCTGTTTGAAGCAGGCCTATATTTTTCCAGAAAGGCATAAAAAAACCGCCTTTCGGCGGAAGAAACTGGAGCGGGCGAAGGGAATCGAACCCTCGTCTTAACCTTGGCAAGGTCACGTTCTACCATTGAACCACGCCCGCACTCAATAAATATATTATAGCATTTTCCGCCTGTTTTGGCAACACCGTTGTCTAGGTTCAGATACATATAAGACTGCTGTATCTTTCCGCAGGTGTCATTATTTGCTAAAAATGAGATAAGCAAAAATGACAGAAAAAATAAAACTTGCTGTTAGGGTTCAGATACTGAGGTTCCCCCCTAAAGCTTGACAGATAAATTGCATTTTTAGGAGTCGCATTTCACCGCTGCTCCAGTGTTTTTAATCCTGGAAGTACTGCTACTCAATCATTATTCTGTCATTTCCGGCCTTTATGGCTTCCAGAACGACAGAAGCTGCTTCATAGCCACGCTCCTCAGCCGCTTTCAGCAGAGCTTCCGCCGCTTCAACATTTTTATCTGTTCCGTCGCCATTATAATACATTATGCCAAGATAAAAAATAGCTTCATCATTGCCCTGCTTTGCGGCTTCCCTAAAAAGTTCAAATGCTTTTTTTAAGTCTTTTGTTACATATTCTCCTGAATAATACATACGCCCCATACGAGACTGAGCCACATCTTCGCCAGCCTCGGCAGCCAATGTATACCATTTAACGGATTCTTTTTGGTTCTTTTTAATTCCAGGCGTGCCTAATTCATACATTCCGCCTAAAAGCCCCTGGGATTTTGAATATCCTTGTCCGGCAGCCTTTTTTAAAAGAGCCTCTGCCTTTAGCATATCCTTTGGGGAAGCATTTTCCGTTATGTACATTCTGGCAAGCTGATGCTGTGCCGTTGGATTGCCCTTGGCTGCGGCAAGCTCATAATAGTGCTTTGCTTCCTTAAGATTTTTTTCAACCCCCATGCCGTTTTCAAGCAAATATGCCAAAGTAAGCTGAGACTCTGCTTTGCCCTGGTCTGCGGCTTTTCTGTGCCATTTTGCTGCCAAGGAATAATCCTGCGGTATCTGGTCTCCCCTGAAATATAATGCGGCAAGACGGTACTGGGCCTCCATGTCGCCTTTTTCGGCATCTTCTTTAAATAAATTGATCCTTTCTGATATTATGCTGCTAAGCTCGGCCAAATTTACTATGGCCTGCTCGTCGCCCAGTTTTGCCGCTGCTTCCAACAGCTCAATGCCTTGGGCATAGTTCTTTTCAAAGGGAGGCTCTCCATTTATGATTTTTGTTCCGAGATTCAAAAGACAGCCTGAATGTTTTTTTTGGGAACACATCAAAAGCAGTTTAGCCGATTTTTTAGGGTCTTCCGGCCCTCCTTTGCCTTGGTCGCACATAATGCTTAAATTATATGCTGCTTCAGCATTGCCTAGATCCGCGCTTTTGCCGTAGTGCTCGCGCGCTTCCGGAAATTTTTCTTCAATAAAGTAGACCGATCCCAAAAAAAATTCTGCATCATTTTTTATTTTCTCATCACTGCTTTCAGCTGCTTTAAGCAGCCATTTTTCTGCTTTTTCATTATCGTGCTGAAAATATCTCATGCCAGCGACAAGCTGGTATTTCGCTTCGCCTTTTTTTGCACGGGAAACTATTTTCTTTATGCTGATTTTGAACTCTTCTGGAGAAATATCCTGAAAAGCAGCCTCATAAGAGCTGTNNAGCTCGTATAAATATAATATATGAAATTGCAAATATTTTGGTCGCCGCAAAGGCGACATTTTCATTGCATAAAATCCTTTTAGATTATGCTTATTGCTTTTTGCGGGCAGGATATGGCAGATTTACTCAAATCGGCTGTCTTTGCGGAAAAATCCATTTTGACATAGGCCTTGCCAGCTTTCATTTCATAAATATCAGGATAAAGTTCAGCACATTTGCCGCAGCCTGAGCATTTGGGGAAATCTATATCCGGCTCTTTGCGGCTATTGTAGGCAAACTTAGGCTGTTTTTTTTCTGCAAGAAAAGGATTGACTTTGTCTTCTATATCGTAATAAATTTCGTCAAAATTGCCTTTTATTATGCAGAATTTTACGACTGCCGCCGTCATGCCGGGCATATCCGCAGAATATCCCGCAAGGGACATAAACTCGTCGTATTCACTAACAGACAAATGCAGGGCAAGGGATAAAGCCATAACAGTTCGCATTCGCGGTATGTAGCCTTTGTTGTCCAGTATTTTTGCAATAAAACGCCTGTCAATTAATGCACGGCGGCATACTTCCGTCCTTGAAAGATTTCTTTCCGACATATACTGCGCCAGCCGGACGTTAAATTCTGGCATACAGCCTGAAAAGCGGCCTTTTATATAATCATCCAGCTCGTCAATATCGCCGGGACTAAGCTCGCCAAGCGTTTCGGGAGCGGATAGAGCATCTGAAAACAGTTCAGAAAAGAACGACCCCACGGCAGCAGGCAGGCCTTTATCAGGCTCTTTCTGCGGATATTCGCGCGCGATGAAACAATCAAGCTCTTCAAGCTCCCTGTCGGAAATCATATATTAAGATTATATAAAAAATTTCCCAATTGCTCATTTCTCATTGCTGCCTGCTAACTTTTCCAGCGCGGCCTGGGCTTCTTCATGCCCCTGGGCTGCGGCTTTGGAGTACCATTTGCGGGCTTCGGCGAGGTCTTTTTTCACTCCCCGGCCTTTTTCGTACATTTGGGCAAGGTTGTATTGAGCCTCGTCATAATCCTGTTTTGCGGACATTGAATAATAGTCAAAGGCCTTTTTGTAATCCTGCGGCACGCCCCATCCGTTTTCATACAGTACGCCAAGACATTGCTGTCCGCCCCTGCCATTTTGTTCTGCTGACATTGTGCATAATTCAAAGGCTTTTTTATAGTCTTTTTCTACGCCATGGCCTTTGTAATAACATTCGCCTAAACCACTTTGGCCGAAAGAATTTCCTTGATCTGCTGATTTTTTGAACAGTTCTACGGCTTTTTTATAATCCTGTTTAACGCCGTAGCCTTTGTAGTACATGTAGCCGAGATTATTTTGGCCGTCAGAATCTCCCTGTTCTGCAGCTTTTTTGTACCATTTTACGGCTTCTTCTTTGTTTTGTGCTACACCTTTTCCTTTGGAATACATGAATCCTAACATCTTTTGACCGTAGGAATCTCCTTGATCCGCTGATTTTCTGTACCATTTTGCAGCTTCCGCATAATCCTGTTTTACACCTTTGCCGTCGTAGTACATATAACCAAGATTATTTTGGGCGTCAATATTTCCCTGCTCAGCTGACTTTCTATACCATTTTGCGGATTCCGCGTAATCCTGTTCCACGCCTTGGCCTAAGTAATACATTATTCCGAGATTAAACTGGGCTTGTGCATTGCCTTGCTCTGCTGATTTCCTAAACAGCTCAACTGCTTTTGAATAGTCCTGTTCCACGCCTTGGCCGTTGGCATACATAAATCCTAACATCCTTTGACCGTCGGAATTGCCCTGTTCTGCCGATTTCCTGTACAGTTCAACCGCTTTGGAATAATCCTGTTCCACGCCTTTGCCACTTTCATACATAAATCCTAACATCCTTTGACCGTCGGAATTGCCTTGCTCTGCTGATTTCCTGTACAGCTCAACCGCTTTGGAATAGTCCTGTTCCACGCCTTGGCCGTTGGCATACATAAATCCGAGATTATTCTGGGCTTGTGCATCGCCTTGCTCTGCTGATT
>LXOW01423831.1_pt1 | contig 31004 bp, 28 predicted proteins | sample 1368591 | NCBI WGS metagenome assembly LXOW01 (sample SAMN04884650, study PRJNA319009) | bovine gut metagenome | isolation source: Cow rumen | host: Bos taurus | place: Italy: Legnaro (PD) | collected 2014-07-09
CGATAACGATCATTAATTCGATGAGGGTAAAACCTTTAGTCTTTTTCATGATAATTTCCTTTTATCTTAATTTTGAATCCATTTAAAATGTTGCTTGGGAGTAGGAAGTTTCGTATTTCTCGTTGCTCCCTCCCAACGCTTTTAATTGTAGCTTGAATAATTTTAAGAAATTGCAAAAATATAATTTTTTGTGATTTAGATCAATTTTTGACTTGGTTTTTAATAAAAAAGCCATATTGTCTCACGAGCAATATGGCTAATGTCTCACAAGCGGTTAACGCTTACTTGTTGTAAACCGGAAATCTGTGGCATAAATCCACGATCTTGGCCTTAACAGATGCTTCTACTTCAGCATTACCGATGTTATCCAGTACGTCACACATTAAGCTGGCAAGTAAAGTAACATCATCTTCCTTGAGACCGCGACGGGTTACAGCTGGAGTACCGATTCTTAAACCAGAAGTAACGAATGGAGAACGTGGATCATTTGGTACAGAATTCTTGTTTACGGTAATATTTGCTCTGCCGAGTGCCTCGTCAGCATCCTTACCTGAGAATTCACGACCGATTAAGTCAACGAGGAATAAATGGTCATGAGTACCGCCGGAAACAATCTTGTATCCGCGATCCAGGAATACCTTAACCATTGCCTTTGCGTTCTTAAGGATCTGAGCCTGATATTCCTTATATTCTGGTTCCATGGCTTCCTTGAATGCAATAGCCTTAGCTGCGATTACATGCATTAAAGGACCACCCTGGCTACCTGGGAAAATGGCAGAATTTAATTTCTTATAAATTGCTTCATCACCGCAGTTTGAAAGAATAATACCGCCTCTTGGACCGCCTAAGGTCTTGTGAGTGGTTGAAGTTACAACGTGTGCATGTGGTAATGGATTTGGATAAAGGCCTGCGGCAACAAGACCTGCAATATGAGCCATATCAACAAAAAGATATGCACCTACCGCATCAGCGATTTCTCTCATCTTTGCCCAGTCTACGATTCCGCTGTATGCAGAAAAGCCTGCAACGATCATCTTTGGCTGACATTCTTTAGCCTTTGCCAGTACGTCGTCGTAATCGATGTTGCCGTTATCGTCAACACCATACTGAACTGAATTGTAAATCTTTCCTGAGAAACTTACGCTTGCACCGTGAGTTAAATGACCGCCATGAGCAAGGCTCATACCCATAATGGTATCACCAGGCTTTACCAATGCCATGTAAACGGCTGCGTTAGCCTGTGAACCTGAATGAGGCTGAACGTTAGCATAATCAGCACCAAAAAGCTGCTTAACGCGAGCAATAGCTAATGCTTCAACCTGATCAACATATTCACAACCGCCGTAATAACGCTTTCCAGGGTAACCTTCTGCGTACTTATTGGTAAGCTGAGAACCCTGAGCTTCCATTACACACTTACTAACATAGTTTTCAGAAGCGATAAGCTCGATATGGTCTTCCTGACGACGGTTTTCTCCGTCAATGGCAGCCCATAATTCAGGATCATACGCTGCAATGTTTTTTGCCTGATTAAGCATGAAAAACTCCATTATTAACAATTAATAAGAAACAAATCGGGGAAATCCCAAAATCAATGCTCGTATTTTACTGTTTTTGCGGAGAAAATAACAGTTAAATATGATAATCAGCATGCTTCTGAACTGAAAGATACGGTTTTTTCGTTGTTTAGAAACTAATCAGTTATGAAAAACGTTATTTTGTTTAGAAAATTTATAACCTGTTATAAATTGAACAAATTTAATCTGGTAGCTTTTTTCATAATTCGCAAATCCTTCTATTTTTTAGTAAATTTCTTTGCTTATCAGTCCATATCGAAAAATGAAAATCAGACACCTGATTTTACGTAAAACAACTTTAGAAAATCACAAGAATACATTTTAAAAAATCTAGCAGTTTTTTCAGTTTTTTATGATTTTTTACCAAAAACTGTATCAAATTCATGGAAAATTGCTAATTTTAAGCAAAAAAAGAGTCTTTTTGATAATATTAGGGTAAAATGCCTTTTTTAGAGTATTGGAACTATAAAAGTCAAAATTATCGTTTTACTACACATTAATGATTTGAATTTGTCTAAATTCTGCTTTAAATGATTTAAAACGTTAGTGTAACTACTGACTTAAATTAATAGGATTGTTATGTCTAAGATACTAGTTCTGAACGGACCTAATCTAAATCTGCTTGGAGTCAGGGAACCTGGAATTTACGGTTCAACAGGTCTGAAAGAAGTTAATGAAAAGCTTTTATCTATAGCTTCCGAGAATGGCGTTGAATTGGAAACCTTCCAGTCAAATGCAGAATTCGAGATCATCAACAAGATTCATAGTGCTATGGGAAAGGTCGATTACATCGTCATTAATCCTGCGGCATTTACACACACAAGCGTTGCAATTCGTGATGCGTTGCTCGGTGTGAAAATTCCATTTTTTGAAGTCCATATTTCCAATGTGCATGCCAGAGAGGAATTCAGACATCATTCATACTTGTCTGATATAGCAACAGGTGTGATATGCGGATTTGGTACTGACGGCTATGAGTACGCTCTTCGTGCTGCCATTAAGAAAATTTTAAAGAATTAACGGATAACAATAGAGAAGTAATTAATATGCAAATAGATATCAACAAAATTTCCAGATTGATCAAGATCGTTTCTGAATCTGACATTGCTGAACTTGAATTAAAGGAAGGTGAAGAACAGATTAAGATTACCCGTACCAGCAATACTGTTTCCGTACCGGTTCCTGTAGCACAGCCAGCCGCTTATGCAGCTCCTGCTGCTGTTCCTGCCCCTGTGGCAGCTCCGGCTGCTGCCGAAGCTGATGACAGTGCTGATACCATTTCTGGTCATGTAATGAAATCACCAATGGTTGGTACTTTCTATCGCAGACCAAGTCCTGATGCATCTAATTTCGTTGAAGAAGGTGCTTCTGTTAAGGAAGGTGCAACTGTTTGCATCATTGAAGCCATGAAGACCATGAATCAGATTGCAGCTGACAAGACTGGTGTTATCAAGAAGATTCTTGTTGCAGACGGCGAAACTGTTGAATTTGACCAGCCTTTATTCATTATCGAATAACAGCAGGGGCGAGATATGGCAAAAATTGAAAAAGTTTTGATTGCAAACCGCGGTGAAATTGCCTTGCGTATCCTGCGTGCCTGTAAGGAGCTTGGCATCAAGACTGTTGCTGTTTATTCAACTGCTGACCGCGATTTGAAACATGTAAAACTCGCTGATGAGGCAATCTGCATCGGACCTGCAGCGGCAAAGGAATCATATCTGAATATTCCTTCTCTTATTGCTGCAGCGGAAGTAACAGGTGCTAATGCAATTCATCCTGGCTATGGTTTTCTTTCTGAAAATGCTGAATTTGCAGAAATTGTAGAACGCTCCGGTTTTATTTTTATCGGCCCGAAGTCAGAAACCATAAGACTTATGGGAGACAAGGTATCTGCAATTGAAGCCATGGAAGCATCCGGTGTTCCTTGTGTTCCGGGGACTGGCGTTCTTACAGATGATATTGAAGAAAACAAGGCTTTGGCAAAGAAGATTGGTTATCCTGTCATCATTAAGGCTGCTGGCGGTGGCGGCGGTCGCGGTATGCGTGTTGTATACAAGGAAGAAGATCTTGCGGACACTATTGCTTTAACCCAGAGAGAAGCTGATTCATTCTTCAACAATCCTAATGTTTTCATGGAAAAATTCCTCGAAAACCCAAGACACGTTGAGTTCCAGTTACTTTCAGACGGTCAGGGAAATTCCGTATACCTTGGTGAACGTGACTGCTCCGTACAGAGAAGAAACCAGAAGGTTATCGAAGAAGCTCCTGCTCCTGAAATCACCCAGAAACAGCGTGATGACATCGGCTCAAGATGTGCCAAGGCATGTAATGAAATCGGATACCGCGGTGCAGGCACCTTCGAATTCTTATATGAAAACGGACAGTTTTTCTTTATGGAAATGAATACCCGTGTACAGGTTGAACATCCTATATCAGAACTTGTAACCGGTGTTGATATCGTGAAGGAACAGATAAAGATTGCTGCCGGTGAGAAGCTTTCATTCTCACAGAAGGATATCAGTCTCAAGGGTCATGCAATCGAGTGTCGTATCAATGCTGAAGATCCTAGTACATTTATTCCTTCTCCAGGAAAGATTGTCAGATTGCATACTCCTGGTGGTCCGGGAATTCGCTGGGACTCTCACATTTATGAGAACTACGTGGTTCCACCATACTATGATTCTATGATTGGCAAGCTCATAGCCTACAATGATGACCGTTCATCAGCCATTGCAAGAATGAAGCAGGCTCTGCATGAACTGGTAATTGATGGTATTAAAACCAATGTTCCCCTTCTTCTTGATTTGATGGATGATGCCACCTACAACAAAGGATGTTTCGACATTCATTATCTCGAGAGAAAGCTTGACGGCGAGGAATAAAGCTATTACCCAAAAGTTAATGTTTTTTTAACTTTTGGGTTTTGTTTTTTGTGATTTATAACACTATAATTTTTGCCGTAAAATTATAAAATCATATATAACCTCAACATTATCAAAGGAATTGACATGTACAAGAAATTATTATTAGCAGCTATTGCAGCTGGCTCTTTTGCTTTAACAGGTTGTGCTAGTGACGGCGCTTCAGCAGGAGCTGAAGGTGGTGCTGATGTATTCGGCGCTCCTATTTATCTTCGTGGCGAAATGAACGACTGGAACGCACAGCCTCAGTACCTCGTAAAGAAGGTTTCTGACGGTGTTTATGTTGCTACCGCTGAATTAAAGGTTGACTGGGCTCCATACAAGTTTAAGTTTGCTGACTCTGGTTGGAGTGCCGGTACTAACTTTGGTTACAGAGACCAGCCTGGTGTATTCGAAATGGGTGGTGAACCTGTAGCTCTTAATCCAAAGTCTGTATTCGAAGAAGTTAAGGTAACTCCTGATGCAGATGGCGAATATGACTTCTACCTTGATGTAACTGGTGAAGCTCCTGTTACTTACGTTAAGAAGCACTAATACTGTAGCTGATTAAGCGTATTTTTAAGAATATATAAGTCCTAAAGATTTTTCTTTAGGACTTTTTTTATATAATAATAAAAAAGTTTAATCGAGGGGAAGATTATGCGTTGTCCATTTTGTGATGCTGAAGATACAAAAGTAATTGATACGCGAGTGTCTTCTGAAGGATTTCAGGTAAGAAGACGCAGACAGTGTCTTTCGTGCAACGAACGTTTTACCACATTTGAGCAGCCTGAAATAACAATGCCGACAATAATCAAAAGCAATGGAATAAAACAACCTTTTAATGAGGAAAAGATCCGTGCTGGTATGTTGCGAGCTCTGGAAAAACGTTCAATTGGAACTGAACAGGTTGATAATGCCATAAATCGAATTAAAACTAAACTGAGGTCCAGCAAATTAAAGGAAATCCCATCAAACCTTATAGGTAAAATGGTCATGGAAGAGCTGGAGAACCTGGATCCTGTGGCATATATTCGTTTTGCTTCAGTTTACCTGAGTTTTAAAAATCTTAAGGATTTCAGCAAAGAAATATCCAAACTGGAAAAACAGATGTAGATATATTCTGTATCCTTTTCAGAAATTAATCCGATAACTAATCCTGAGTACCGAGTTTAATATGACAATCTCAAATTTACTGCAAGAAACAGATCAATCTTTCATGTTACAGGCTCTTGCCCTGGCTGAAAAGGGAAAATATTCCACTCTGCCAAATCCATGTGTGGGATGCATACTTACCAAAAACGGAATAATTATAGGCTCCGGTTTCCATAAAAAGGCTGGTACCGGACACGCTGAAGTTAATGCTTTGGCAGATGCACGTAATAAGGGAAATGATACCAGCGGTTCAACAGCGTATGTTACATTAGAACCTTGTTCTCATTTTGGTCTGACACCGCCGTGTGCAGTTGCTCTTGTAAAAGCAGGAGTTAAAAGAGTAGTGTGTGCAATGACGGATCCGAATCCTCTAGTAAGCGGTAAAGGATTTGATATTCTCAGAGATGCCGGAATTGAAGTCATTGTAGGCGTCTGTGAACATCAGGCCCGCCGGATTAATGTTCCTTTTCTTTATGCCATGGAACATGAAATTCCCTATGTAACACAGAAAATGGGGATTAGTCTGGATGGTAGAATTGCTTTAAAAAACGGAGCCAGTAAATGGATTACCTCTGCGGAATCCCGTGCAGATGTTCAGACACTCCGAGCACAGCATCAGGCAATTCTTACAACAGCAGCCACCGTTATTGCAGATGCCCCGTCGATGAACGTAAGAACGGATGAGTTTCCGAAAACAGTTAAGTTATCCGTACCGGAAGAATATGTTGTCAGACCATTAAAGGTGATAGTTGATAAACGTAAGGTTTTAACTTTAAAAGAAAAAATATTCAGTTCATCAGGTGATGTTCTTCTGGTGTATCCGTCGGACAATCGGGATGTTTCAGAGAAAAAACTTACAGAAAAAATCAATGTTCTGTATGTGCCTGCCGTAAATAATTCTGATGATCTTGATATAGAGCAGGTTCTGAAGTATCTGCATTCAATAAAAATTCGCAATGTACTTATTGAATCAGGTCCAAAATTCTGCAAATTTATGCTTTCCCATAATTTAATAAACAGTCTTATTTTATATATAGCACCTAAATTACTTGGGGATGATGCGATTTCATTTTGTAAACTGGAAGGTTATGAGTCTATGGATGAAATTAATTCATTGAAGCTTGCAAAATGCACACAAATTGGTAATGATATTAAATTAGAGTATATTATTAAGGAATAGGCTGTAATGTTTACCGGTATAGTTCAAGCACTAGGAACAATAACTTCCATTTCATTCAATGGGAAAGGCGCTGAAATATCCATAGAATCAAAGGATCTTGATTTTTCTGATGTGGCTATAGGCGATTCTATTGCCTGTAACGGTGTATGCCTGACAGTGGTTAAGCTAGGAAAAAACAGCTTTGTTGCTGATGTTTCACATGAGACCATTGAATGCACAATTTTTAAATATCTAAATCCTGGTGCCACACTAAATTTAGAAAAAGCACTTACTCCAACCACGCATATGGGTGGGCATATAGTTCAGGGGCATGTTGATGGCGTGGGTACCATTAGCAGCATGTCCAGAACCGATAATGCTGTGGATATCTGGATAAATGCCCCGGAGGATATATCCAGATACATAGCAATAAAAGGATCTATAACCATTAATGGAATAAGTCTTACCGTTAATGAGGTTAAAGGTGATGCATTCAGACTTACTCTTATCCCACACACTCATGATATAACCAATGCTACCATGTGGAATGTAGGTGATAAGGTCAATATTGAAGTTGATGTACTTGCAAGGTATCTGGAACGTCTGTTGAATCATGGGCATGACAACAAGAAGAAAAGTACCATGACAGCTTCATTTTTAATGGAAAACGGGTTTATGTAACCTATTAAATCAACAATAACCAAAGGAACTGGTGAACATGTATAAGAAAATTAATGTCAGAGCTGCTAACCGCCTGCTGTGCGGGGGACAGATTATCAATATTTCATCTGTATCTTCAGACGGAATTCATGATGTCATGACGGCTGCGTGGAATTGCCCTTTTGATGCCGATCAGGTTTTGGTTGTGCTTGATCGCGGTCATACCACCACCGCAAATATTCTGGCCAACGGTAAATTCGTAATCTCTATTCCTTCAGAAAAGGACATTGAGATAATTAACAAGGTCGGTTCTGCTCATGGTCGCGACGTTGGTGATAAATTTGTTTGGGCCGGAGTTAAGCCTGATTCTTCACCTGTACTGAATTTACAGGTACTTCCTGATGCACTGGCGTACATAGAATGTGAATTAACCGAAAAAGAAGTTTTTGAAAAAACAGGTGTCTGTATAGGTAAAGCTGTGAATATTTACGTTAAGGACGGTCTGTGGAATGATGAAGGAAGCCATTTTGCTGAAGGAATGAAGCTTACTTTAAGCTATGTACATGAAGGGCTGTACAGAATTAATGGTCGAGAAGTAAGTATCTAACCGCAAGAACATGATACAAATGAGGTTACGTTTTTCATTCTCAATATTTGTTACAGACAGAAGGCATGTAACATAGTAATAAAATCTGTCTTTTATGGTAGAATAGACTTATGTTTTTCAGGAGTAAGTGAAAAACGTAATTTGTGTTTTGATGAGGTTATAGAACATGCAGGAAATCCAAGGAAACTTAGTTGCAGCAGATGCCAGAATTGCAATTGTTGTATCACGCTTTAACAGCTTTATAAACGAGCATTTAGTATCTGGTGCTCTTGATGTTTTAAGCCGTATAGGTCAGGTAAAAGATGATAACGTAACAATTATCAGAGTTCCTGGTGCCGTAGAGATTCCTTTAGCAGTAAAGAAAGCTGCCAAAACCCAAAAATATGATGCCATTTTAGCTTTAGGTTGCGTAATCAGAGGTGATACCTATCATTTCGAAGTTGTGGCCAATGAAAGTTCTAAGGGACTGACTCAGGTTATGCTTGAGCAGGAAATCCCTGTAGCATTCGGTATTCTTACAACTGAAAATATTGAACAGGCTGTACAGCGTGCTGGATCTAAGGCTGGTAATAAAGGTGCTGAAGCTGCTTCAGCCGCTCTTGAAATGATTAATGTTTTAAAACAGATTTAATGTTAGCGGAGATTTTATTGTGAATCCAGGTCAGAGACACAGAGCCAGACATTTTGCCATGCAGGCTCTTTACCAGTGGGAAATCACCAAGGAATTGGCTTCAGTAATTGAAGAACAGTTTCTCGAAGATCAACCTGTTGACGACAAAACTGATAAAGAATACTTGCATCAGTTGATTGTTGGTACTATTACTCACGTTGATGAAATTGACAAGACATACAAACCTTATCTTAATTCAAGAAGTATTGAAGATTTGGATATGGTTGACAAGTCAATTCTGCGTCTTGCCACATACGAACTTCTGTTCCAGAGCAAGGATGTTCCGTATCGTGTAATCATCAATGAAGCAATTCTTTTAGCAAAGGATTTTGCTGCTCAGGACAGCCACAAGTTTGTTAACGGTGTGCTTGACAAGGTTGTAAAGAACATGCAGCTTCAGGAAACTGAAAAGCAGTAATTTCGAAGACAACTGTAACTGAATGCTGTTATTAATGTGTTAATAAAGAATCTATAATCCGAGTTATAGATTCTTTATTTTTACCAATAAACAACTTCTTCAGTTTTATACGTTATAAAGAGTTCAGAATGGGTGAATTTGAATTAATCAGAAAATATTTTACGCTTCACTCCAATGAAGTTAACCGCGAGCAGAATTGTGTACAGCTGGGGATAGGAGATGACTGTGCCCTTATAAACATCCCGCATGGTGATGTTCTGGCTGTTTCCACGGATACTTTTCTGGAAGGAACTCATTTTTTTAAAGATACCAATCCTTTTGCAATAGGTTTCAAATCACTGGCTGTTAATCTCTCGGATCTTGCGGCAATGGGAGCGGAGCCGGTAGCTTTTACTCTTGCATTAACACTTCCTGACAGTAACGAAGACTTTATTGCTGAATTCTCACGAGGATTGTTTACCATTGCTGACAGATTCAGAATTTCTCTGGTCGGTGGAGATACAACCAGAGGTCCGTTATCCGTAACCATAACAGTTATGGGAAAAACTCCATGCAATGAAGCGATCAGGAGATCCGGAGCAAGAGATAATGATGTAATCTGCGTTAGCGGTGCTCTGGGAGGAGCTGCTTACGGTGTGGCATTAAGATACGATAAATCAAAAATACATGGCAATCCTGATTCGGCAAAAGCTTTTAATCTTCTGGACTATCCTAATCCGAGAATGGATCTCGTTCCTTTCATGCACAAATATCGCGTAAATTCAGCTTTAGATATTTCTGACGGTTTTCTTGGTGACCTGAAACATATTCTGGACAGTTCAGAAAAATCAGCAGAAATTGAGATTAAAGATATTCCAATATCCGAAGCTCTTCATAATCTGCCTGCAGACGAACAGTTGAATTATGCTCTGAATGGAGGAGATGACTACGAAATCTGTTTTACTCTTTCTGAGAAAGACTATCTTTTATGGCAAGACGACTACAAATCCGGCAAAGCCCCGAAAATATACAGGGTTGGCTCCATCAAAGAGTTGTCAGATAACAGAATATCCAAAGGAAACAGAGTAACTTTTACAGAAAACGGAAAAGCCGTGTCACGTCATATCGACAGAAACTCTTTCAGTCACTTTTAGTTACCTGTTTCCAGTATGCTAATAATGAGGCGGAGGAGTTTCTTCGCTTCTTGATGCAACGTTGGTGACTTCAACAGCCTTTAATTTGTTTGCCAGGAAATTAATCTGAACTTTCTGTTTTTCTATTATCTGTCTCAATTCATAAACTTCGTTACTGATATTTTCCAGGTTATATTCAAGGTAAGCAATTTTGGATTCGAGACTTTCAACTAAATCAGGTTTAATTAACATATTTGGATTATATTTAATTAAAAATTTGAAGATACACTAAAATGAAGTACAATACATTTTAGCAAATTTTATGAAATAACAAAAATTTGTCATTGGTTAAATGCTTTTTTAAGTTTAGATAATCCGTACCAGTGTTTAACTGATGAAATTAATTTACCATATAGGACTATTATAAATATGAAAAAGTTATCATTATCAATTTTAGCATCTCTTGTTGCATTATCAGTTAGTGCATGTGATTTAGACGATTCAAAGGCACAGACTGCTGATACCTCTGCCGCAAACAACACAGCGGAAAAGACCGCTCCGGCCAAGAAAGAAGCCTCAGATTTAACCTTTAATGACAAGGTTGCAGTTTCCATGGGTTATTTTTATGGTCAGAACATTGCTAAAGGACTGGACGAACTTAATAAGGAATTCAGTGTTTCCATTGATAAAAACCTTATCGCCAAGTCATTCAATGAAGCTATAAATGGTAAGGAACCAGCCTTGTCTGAAGAAGACATGCAGGCAACCATGCAGGAATTTGACCAGATTATAAGAAAGAAGGCAGAAGAAAAGCGTGTTGCTGAAGATGAAAAGAATCTTAAGGCTGGTCAGGAGTTCCTTGAAAAGAATAAGGCTAACGAAGGTGTAGTTGTAACTGACTCTGGCTTACAGTACAAGATTATTACCAAGGGTACAGGTGCAACCCCAACAGTTAACGATACCATTAGAGTAACCTACCGCGGTACCACCATTGACGGTAACGTATTTGATGAATCAAAGCAGCCTGTAGAATTTAAGTTAAGCCAGGTTGTTAAGGGATGGATTGAAGCCTTCCAGTTATTCCCTGTAGGTACTAAGGCAACACTGTATATTCCAGCTAACCTTGCTTATGGTGATCACAGCCCATCTCCTGCTATTCCAAATAATGCTGTTCTAATTTTTGACGTTGAATTACTTGATATTGTTTCTCCTGAAAATAAGGAAGCCAAGTAATACCTAAGCGTATCTGATTTTTCTGTTGAAAGGCGAGAACAGGTTTGTTCTCGCCTTTTTATATTATGTAGCATATCAGTTTTCCTAAAACTTAAAATCATGAGTTTATGGTAATTCTTTAAGGATTAATAACTCATATCAACGCATATATTTTACATATAATAATATGATTTTTATTTTTGTTTAATAAAAAAAGTAAATCAATATTACTTAAGTAATTGTTTATTAAAATCTAAATAGAAATCATGTTATGTTTAATTATTATATATGTCAACCAAGGAAAATTGACTATGTTAAGAAAAATAGGTAACGAAAATATGACAGAGGGGCTGAGTACAATTAGTCATAAAGTCAGTAATTCCAATCCTTCTCTCAGAATTTTATGTGAGGAATTTTTAATTAGTCGCTCTCACAACAGTGAATCTACTCAGAAGACTTACGGTCGTTTAATCAGGAACCATATTGCACCGCATTATGATTCTTTTAATTCTGTTGATGCTATGACAATGAGCAGACTCGGCCACATCATAATTATGCCAATTTTAAATAAGGGGATGAATTCAACTGCTTCAGCTGTAATTTCCCTACTTATAATGATAATGAACTATGCAACTCTTGCCCATGAAGATGTTAGTTTCAAAAATATTCGAAACCTGGCCAAAATAGTCAACATGAAAAAGAAAGATGAGTACGAAACTCCTCAGAGGGCAATGGTAAATAAGAATATAGGTAAAAATATTCAATATATTTTCAGAGTCTTTTCTGCAAGACATCCTAAGAATAAGCAGGTCAATAACCTTCTGCTTCTTTCTTTTTACTTGTGTCTAAGACAAAGTGAAATTTTATCCATTAAAGTAAAAGATGTTAATTTTAAAAGACACAACCTCCATATTGCTAAAACAAAAACTATAAAAAAAGCAGGATTTGATATTCCTATGTGTCCGATTCTTGAAGAACTTCTTGTAGAGATAATTGCTTCCTGTCCCGGAAGTCCAGATGATTATATTTTTACCAATAGAAATAAAGGAAAACTGCACACATCAACATTAGAGTGTTACTTAATCAAAACAGAGCTACGTGGAATCCAGACTGCTCACGGTATAAGAGCTATTTTCAGCACATGGGCCTCAAGAAACAATAAAGACAGTCTGACTTCCGAGTGTGTTCTTACTCATAAAACATGGAATCGTGTCCAGGAACTCTATAACAGAGATCTAAGTTCGTATCTGTACAATAAGAGAAAAAAACTTATGAAGGAATGGATTACCTATGTTCATGATTTGATAAAAACAAAGGATAACTAATCCTGAATTTCAGTTCATAAATCATTATTAAATTCGCATTAACTTTTTGAAAATTCCTTTAATAATTTAAAGGAATTTTTTATTGTAATTTTTCAGATAAAAGGAAATTATCATGAAAAAGACTAAAGGTTTTACCCTCATCGAATTAATGATCGTTATCGCTATCATCGGTATCTTAGCTGCAATCGCTCTTCCTGCATATGCTCGTTACATGGCTCGTGCACGTTTCACTGAAGTTACCACTGCAATGGCTGGTGTTCAGAAGCAGGTTGAAATCTGTATTTTTGACTTAGGTGCTACTTTTGCCGCAAACTCTGCAGTTGTAGTAGATAAGACTGCAACTGGCCACAATGCTGGTTGTGCTAATGGTGAGAATGGTAACGGTTGGAGCATCGGTGCTGCAGCTGACTATGCTACCAAGTATGTTGCAACCATCAATGTAACTGGTGACGGTGTAATCACTGCTACTGCAATTGGTGGTAATGGTTTAAATGGTGCAGCCATTCAGATTCAGCCTTTCTTTGGTGCTGTAGATAATGGTATCATCGATTGGAGAAGAAATGACACCAATACAGTTTCTACCTGCATCAAGGAAAACCTCTGCTAATTTGATTAGTTAGAGTATAAACTTATGAAAGTTTAGTTTAAGCCCCGCCTCTGGCGGGGTTTTTATATGCAGTCCACTAATAAAAATTTAACCTACAGTGATCTGAATCGGTATTCCTTCATTAAAAAATACAAAATAAAACAGTTTGATGAAGGTATAATCTTAACTTTTCATGAAAGTTACACTAAAGGGAGTTTCTGCCCCCTTTTCATATAATTTTAAACCTGCAAAAAGGTCATTAATTCCTCATAACTTTTTCCACTTTTAAGGTAGGCGTCCATGATTTCCTTGGCCTCATAATTTCGTTTTTGTTCCTGAAGTTCTTTGAGTTTTAACGTCAGCTTATCCTGCTTCATCTGAAGCTTTGATAATTCATCCTTAATCCTGGTGATTTCAGCTTCAATCGTAGAGATCGATTTCATTCTCGCCATTTTCGTCATCCTCTTCTGTTTGAACATGGAAATTACTGTCGGCAAGTTGCCTACCTATTTCCACTGCTTTACTGCGCACGATACTCTCATCTAAGCCAAATGAGCTTAGGATTATTTTCTGCTTTTTGGTAATGGCGTGATCAAGACGGTACAGTCCTTTACTTCTTTGTACCATTTCAATCTTTTCAAGCTCACGCAGAGCAGCAGGAACAGTCATGTATTTTGGATCTGATTCCATGCGTATTATTGCTTCCTTCAATAGATTGTAGAGACGGTTTCTTACTATCAGCGCCACAAATTCTACAAATATCTGGCTCTTCGGGTATGATAGTGGGGAAAAAATCCCCACATCACTAGTCTTTATGCGGATCTAACCAATTTCATTTTTCTGTTGGGTAAGTGTACCCTTAAATTAGAACAAACCAGGTACACCATATCCAGCATGTTTTGGATATTGCGAAAGCCGTAAGCCTTACGGATGATCAGTTTGATCTTATTATTTGTCGCTTCTATCCTCGCGTTACTCATGCCAAGCCGTATGGTATTCAATATGTGATTCTTATGCCTGTTATGAAACGACTTTTGTCAAGCAGTAATTTAGGCAAGACATTTTCCTCAGTGTAAATACGGCATTGGCCACTCTGTTATACGGGGATTGGTTACCTCAGGTCAATGGTTCGCCGCGAATTCTATTTGTCTTTTGTCGAGGATCACTGTTTACAGTGCCATCATAGGCATATCGTAGATAATTCAAACCTTCTTGATGAAAAACGTCTTATCTAAATCACTGTCAGTTTCAGATGTTTAAATAATCACATCCGGCTATAAATTTACTCTAATTAAACCATTAGCAGGCATTAGCTCTCTAACATCGTTATTACTATATTCATAGTTGGAAGTCATCATACCCCAGATGAAGCAGCAGAACTCCCTTGCCACGGCAGTAACGGCAATGTTCGGATTCTTCCCCTTATTTACCATTCTGAAATATTTTCTCTGGCACCTGACTGAAGCTTTATCCGCATAGTTGATTACTTCCGATGGCACATTCTTCTGGCGTTTTTTCAATGCCGCTGATTTCTGCCCGACATTGCCTCTTCTGTAAGAATTGCAGCACTCAACAGCAATCCTTCGCAGATGAGTATTTCCGGATTTAGTAATTCCGGTTCTACAGACTTTATCCCCGCTTGAATGTTCTCCAGGAACCAGACCAATATAACCCGCAAACTGTTCTGCGGTTCGGAAACGGTTGAAATCACCAACATCGGAAATAAATGACATCGCAGTATTGGTTTCTATACCTTTGATACATACAAGTTTTTTAACCTTTTCTGCATAGCGCTCATTTGACGCAAAATCCTCAATTCTGACATCAAAGGCTTCAAGTTTGCTTTTTAACGCTTCATATGTTGCAAGATATTCATTTATGATTTCTTTCTGCTTCAAGGTGCATTCGAGATGCTTTATCCATTTTATATGGGCAAGTGTCCATTTGGATTTGTCATATTGAAATCCGTGCCTTAAACAAAATGCATTCAGTCGTTGCTTTATCTGTTTTAGAGCTGTCTGATGATCATCACGCATTCTGATGTAATCCCTTACATCCTCATCTTCAATATCGGGAATGTTGACAGCCTTGTAAGAGCCGCTTGCCAAACATCTGGCAATATCCAAAGCATCCCTGAAGTCATTCTTCTGCTTCTTTCCGCCTTTCTGTACAGCCATTGTACTTGGAGCCAGAATCTTACAGTTGATGCCGGCCTTGGTTAATTCTCTGCAGGGAACATAACCAAGGTAACCGGCTTCGTAACCACATACAATATCGATGTCTTTTCTCTGTGATTTCAAATTGTTGATATACTTTTCAGTGTTTTTTATTAAGTCTTCTTTAAACTGCACCTGACCGAATATCTTATCCTCAGTCATGCCGTAACCAGGTTCAAAAGAGCACAAAGTAAAGTTAGAAGAGTGGACATCCATTCCAATATATATTATCTTATTCATAACGACCTTCATTCAATGTTTGCGGTAAATCCGTATCTGTTTATAGACATCTACAGTTTACACGGTAAATCCACGTTTTTACATTCTTTCGTGGAGGTCGTTTCATATTGTCTTTCATGATATTTTCTTTTATTCATTTTTTATGTTCTGTGAACAAATATCAAATCGCATGTTGATAAGAAAAGCTTCTTAAAATAAACATTATTAGTAATTATGTTTATTATTAGTAATAACAATACAATGGTTGTTATAATTTTGTTAAATCTCCCCGTAATAAACTTGAATAAATTAAATATTACTCATACAATATCACTGTCGATACAAAATTAAATATTGCTTATTTATATATAATATTAAAAATAATTATAATTTATATACCCGAATGATTTTTTACTGGCTACGCAGCCACATATTCCTGTAAAACATTTATCCAGGAATAGTGTGAAGCTATCTGTTCATTTGTTTTTGCCAGCTTTGAATACTATATATTGAACTATAAAAGCCAGCAGTATGCTAAAGTAATATGGAAAACACTTAGTTATACAGCCGAGCTTATACAGAAGAGACAATGAATAACGAAATCATAATAAAAGGGGCAAAAACCCATAATCTTAAAAACATCAGCTTACGCATTCCCAAAAACAGGTTCTGCGTAATAACCGGACTTTCTGGTTCCGGTAAGTCATCTTTGGCGTTTGATACACTGTATGCCGAAGGACAGAGGAAATATGTTGAATCTCTTTCTTCTTATGCAAGACAGTTTCTTCAGTTAATGGATAAACCGGATGTTGAAATGATTGAGGGGCTTTCCCCTGCAATTTCAATTGAACAGAAATCAACATCACACAATCCAAGATCCACCGTAGGAACAATAACCGAAGTATACGACTATCTTCGTCTTTTATTTGCAAGAATCGGTGAAGCTCGTTGCCCTGAACACGGATATGTCCTGAAAGCCCAGACCGTAAAACAGATGATAGACTCTTGTCTTTCCCTGCCGGAAGATTCCAAAATAATGATCCTTTCCCCTGTTGTCAGAAACAGAAAAGGTGAATATAAGGTCCTTCTGGACAATCTTGCCAGAGACGGATATATACGAGTACGCATCGATAATGATACCTACGACCTCAGTGATCCCCCTACTCTGGATCTTCAGAAGAAACATACCATTGAGGTTGTTGTTGACAGACTAAAAATAAAAACTGATGAAAGCAGCAGAATAAGAATCTCTGACTCTCTTGAACGAGCCTTGAAATTAAGTGACGGGCTGGCCTCAGTCGTTTCCATGACAGATGATTTTCCACCTCTCGAATTTTCATCCAAATACTCCTGTCCTGAGTGCGGATATTCTGTATCAGAGATAGAACCAAGAAACTTTTCATTCAACAATCCTGCCGGAGCCTGTCCGTGCTGTCTCGGTCTGGGGATTCAGGAAGTTTTTACTCCCGAAGCGTTTATTGTGGATGATAAGGCTTCTATCAGGGATGGAGCAATCAAAGGATGGTCTGCATCATCAACCTTTAATTTTGCCACCATGGATGCCCTGTCCAAACAGTACGGATTCAGTCTAGATATTCCTCTGAACAAACTGAGTTCCAAAATTCTTAATATCATATTTTATGGTACCGGTGACAAAGAAATTGAAGTTGTGCAGAAATTCAGGAACGGTTCTGAATTCAAGTCATCAAAATCATTTGAAGGCATCGTACCTCAGATGACCAGAAAATATCAGACTGCAAGGGATTATGAAAAGGATGAATACACCAGATTCTTAACCTCTGTCCCCTGCCCTGAATGTAACGGAGCCAGATTGAAAAAAGCCTACCGTCACGTATTTGTCAACAATATTAATCTTCCTGATCTGTGTAATCTCACCATAGCTGAGTCACTGGAGTTTTTTAATAATCTGACACTCAATCCTCAGCAGGAACAGATTGCATCCAAAGTCCTCAAGGAAATCAGGGAAAGACTTTCATTCCTGGTTAACGTTGGATTAAGCTACCTTACCCTGTCGCGTTCAGCCGAAACATTATCAGGAGGAGAGGCACAGCGTATAAGACTTGCCAGTCAGATAGGTTCAGGTCTTACAGGAGTAATGTATGTTCTGGATGAACCTAGTATAGGACTTCATCAAAGAGATAATACGAAGCTGCTTGAATCTCTTTATCATTTAAGGGATCTCGGAAATACAGTCATTGTCGTCGAACATGATGAAGATACCATAAGACGTGCAGACCACATAATAGATATCGGTCCCGGAGCAGGTGAGCACGGAGGCTCCGTGGTAGCGGAAGGCACCGTGGAAGATATCATAAAAAGCAAGGATTCAGTTACCGGCAAGTACCTGAGCGGCAAGTGTTCCATTGCCATACCAAAAAGGAAAAAATCAGACAAACAGTACCTTGTCGTAAAAAATGCCACTGGACATAATCTTAAAGGTGTGGACTTAAAAATTCCGAAAGGACTGTTCACGTGCATTACCGGAGTTTCAGGCAGCGGCAAATCAACGCTCATCAACGATACGCTTTATGCCATAGCCCAGCGCAGACTGAACGGTGCGGTAAATATCAAACCGGCCCCGTACAAATCCATAGATGGTCTGGAACTGTTTGACAAGGTAATAAATGTTGATCAGACACCTATAGGAAGAACGCCGAGATCAAACTGTGCAACTTATGTGGATTTTTTTACCACAATAAGAGAACTTTTTGCCCAGACCCAGGAAGCTAGAGCCAGAGGTTACACATCTGGAAGATTTTCCTTTAATATTAAAGGCGGAAGATGTGAGGCCTGTCAGGGCGACGGAATAATCAAGGTTGAAATGAACTTTCTCCCGGATGTGTACGTTACCTGTGATGAATGCAACGGAAAAAGATACAACAAGGAAACACTCGACATTACCTATAAAGGAAAGAATATTTCAGATATTCTGAATATGACTGTTGATGAAGCACTGGAATTTTTCGAGGCCATACCGCCTCTGAGAAAAAAACTGCAGACACTTGCTGACGTCGGTCTTGCATATATAAGGCTCGGACAACCGGCTACCACTCTGTCCGGAGGTGAAGCCCAGAGAATAAAACTTGCAAAGGAACTGTCCCGCAAAGATACGGGCAGAACTCTGTATATTCTGGACGAACCGACAACAGGTCTTCATTTTCAGGATGTCAACATGCTTCTTCAGGTACTGTTCAAATTAAGGGAACAGGGAAATACCATAGTGGTAATTGAACATAATCTTGATGTAATTAAATCTGCGGATCATATTATTGATCTCGGCCCTGAAGGCGGCGAAGGCGGTGGACAAATCATAGCGGAAGGAACTCCGGAACAGGTTGCAAGAATCAAGGAATCCTATACCGGCCAGTTCCTGGCAAAAATTTTAAAATAATAGTATTAATTAGCAATCAGAAGGAAAATAAAATGTCATATCAGTTAACTGACAGAGAATATCAGGCGGCATTGAAATTAAATGCTGACTACAGATATCAGTATTTCGTTAAGAATGTTCAGAAGGGACTCGAACTTTTTGTTCTGAAGAATGATGAGGGCATTCTTTTCATGGAAACCGAAAGCGACGAGGATGACAACAGCACTACCAACGTCATTCCGGTATGGTGTCATGAAAACTATGCCAAGTACTATGCCGAACAGAATGCTGACGTTTCCGGTTATGAACCTCAGTCAATCTCTTTAGCCATCTTTATTGAACGCTGGGCAGACAATCTTGAAAGCTCCAATATTGAACTGGCAATCTTCCCGCTTAGCAATACTGACTGCAATATTGTTAAGGCAAAGGAACTTATTGCTGACCTTAAAATTAAGGATGAACCTGCCAAATAATTCAGTGTTCAGTAATAACATGTAGGAAAAAGCCGGTTTCACTTTTTATTTAATAGACATAACCGGCTTTAATTATTCAGCTTAAAAACATTAAAGTTTTTCACAGGCTTCAATGTCTTAAGCATACTGATACGCATACATATATTAAACAAAACTATATAAAAAGTCGTTTTATACCTTTCTCACCCAACTGAATCAAGGCATTCAGCAAGATATTCACAACACTTTATACACAGTTTTGTGGATGACTAAAAAATATACAATTATCCACAATCTGTCTAAAATGCCGTATTTTTATCAGTTTCCGTCCTCGTTAGACTCCGCACCTTCCGGAATATAACCAAGATGATTTCTCAGCAGTCTCTCAAGTTCTGCAATATCAGTTCCTGTTCTCAATGAATAATCACTCAGCTGATCTGGCATAATACATTCGTTGGAAACATATTTTGCTTCGCTGTTGGCAAATATATATGCACACACGGCACTTACGGGACTCATCATATAACCGTCGGTAATCTTCAATCCGATTCGTTCTTCAACCTGCATAACATCCCATAAAGCAAGCTTTGCCTTATGATCAGGACATGAAGGATATCCTATAGCCGGCCTTATACCATCAAAACGGCCGTTAAGGATATCGTCGACATTCAGAGACTCATTGCTGTATCCCCAGTATCTGGTTCGAATCAGATAATGAACATAAGCTGACGCCGCTTCTGCCAGGCGATAACTCAGTGTCTGCACCAGCATACTGCTGTACATATCCCCTTCCTCATTGAATTTTCTGACGGAAGATTCAAGATTAATACCTGCATTTATCGCCATCGCTCCGATCGCATCATCCTTTTCATCAATGAAGTCAGCCAGAGAACCATTAGGCTGCTGTCTTGACGTGAGATCTCTCTGATCTCTCAGGAAATTGAATCTGCGTTCACCGTTTTCAGTCTCAAGAACCACATCATTAAAACCTTCACGATGAGCCTTAAACAGGCCGAATACAACTTTTATTCCCAGAAGGTTCTCAGTTTCAAGACGGGAAAGCATCTTTACTGAATCACGGTATAGACTTACGGCAGTATCACTTGCAGTGGCAGGTATTTCGTTTACCACTTCCCCGTCGCTGTTTACGAGTTCAGCCTTGGTGCTGATAGAAAGTCCCCCGAGCAGTTTACGATAGTCTTCCTTGTATTCCCATGATCTGTAGTAAGCCTGCCAGTCAATGAACCTGATTAAATCACTTATGTGAAGGTCAAGCACCTTAACTCCGAGTTCTTTTGGCATTGGAGCCTTACTTACGGTAAAATCAGGCTTTATGGCATTATTATTGGCTGTTTCATAAGAAACAGTCTGAATTTTTGAATATTTAAGTTCATGAATATGTCTTGCAAAAGCATATTCTTCCTTAAGCTTTCTCACAAAAGCCGGTTTAAGTTCCTTGGAAAGAAGGCTCTGCGCAATGGTTACACCGCGACTGGCATTGTTTACGTAAACAATAGGAGCACTGTATTCCTTTTCCAGTTTTACTGCGGTATGAGCCTTGGATGTGGTTGCACCGCCAATCATTACAGGGATTTTCAGACCAGCCTTCTCAAGTTCCCTGGCCACATGAACCATTTCATCAAGAGACGGAGTAATCAGACCGGAAAGTCCAATCAAATCAACCTTTTCCTTAATTGCTGTTTCAATGATTTTTTCACACGGAACCATAACTCCGAGATCAATAATTTCGTAGTTATTACACTGAAGCACCACAGATACAATGTTCTTACCAATATCGTGAACATCACCTTTTACGGTTGCCATAAGGATTTTACCGTTGCTACCGGAACCTGATTTACTTTCCTTTATGAACGGTTCCAGATATGAAACGGCTTTTTTCATTACTCGAGCTGATTTAACAACCTGAGGCAGGAACATTTTACCTTCACCAAACAGATCGCCCACCACATTCATACCAGCCATAAGAGGACCTTCAATAACCTCTACCGGACTTGAAGCCTTCTGTCTTGCCTCTTCAACATCCTCATCTATATATTCGGTAACGCCTTTGACAAGAGCATATTCTATTCTTTTTTCGACAGGTTCACTTCTCCATGACAGATCAATCTGAGCCTCTTCCTTCTTCAGCGAACCGCCTGCACGATATTTTTCAGCAATGGCAAGCAGCTCATCAGTGGCGCCTTTATGCGTGTTGAGTATTACGGCTTCAACTTTGTCTCTAAGCTCACGGGGGATATCATCATATACTGACAGCTGACCGGCATTGACAATACCCATATCCATACCGTTCCTGATGGTATGATACAGAAATACCGTATGAATGGCCTGTCTCAAAGGCTCATTGCCTCTGAATGAAAATGATACGTTCGAAACACCGCCTGAGATCATGGCATATGGCAGTGTTTCCTTTATTGTCTTGACAGCATTGATAAAATCGAGAGCATAGTTATAGTGCTCTTCAATACCGGTTGCCACGGCAAATATATTAGGGTCAAAAATAATGTCTTCAGGAGGAAAACCGACATCCTCAGTCAGAAGCCTGTACGCTCTGGTACATATTTCTATCTTACGATCATAGGTATCAGCCTGCCCGACTTCGTCAAATGCCATTACAACCACGGCAGCGCCATAACGTCTGACCACTCTGGCATGATCCAGAAACTTTTCCACGCCTTCCTTCATGGAAATGGAGTTTACTATCCCCTTGCCCTGAACACATTTAAGACCGGCCTCTATGACTTCCCACTTGGATGAGTCTATCATAATCGGAACTTTGGAAATTTCCGGTTCAGATGCTATAAGATTCAGATACTTAATCATTGAAGCCTTCGCATCAATCATGCCTTCATCCATGTTGATATCGATAATCTGAGCACCGTTTTCCACCTGTACTCTGGCAACCTCAATCGCCTCATCAAACTTTTCTTCCTTTATGAGACGTCTGAATTTTGCACTGCCTGTAACATTGGTTCTTTCACCTACGTTTATAAAAAGAGAGTCAGGAGTTATGTTTAGCGCCTCCAGTCCGCTCAAACGACAGACGGTAGGCAGTTCAGGAAGAACTCTAGGAGGAAGTCCTTTTACGGCCTCGGCAATTGCTTTAATGTGAGCAGGTGTAGTGCCGCAGCATCCACCTACTATATTAAGATAACCTGATTCAGCCCATTTTCTGATATAAACCTGCATCTGTTCAGCAGTAAGATCATATCCGCCGAAGGCATTAGGCAGACCTGCATTCGGATGAACGGAAACATAAGTCTCGCATTTTGCGGAGATCTCGGCTACGTAAGGTTCAAGTTCAGCCGGTCCCAGAGCACAGTTAAAGCCGAAAGATACAGGCTTTGCATGCCTTAAACTGTTGTAGAACGCTTCAACGGTCTGACCGGAAAGAGTTCTGCCGGACGCATCGGTAATAGTACCGGAAATCATAACCGGAATCTGAATACCGCGCTTTTCAGAAACACTTTCCACCGCGTATACAGCGGCCTTGGCATTCAGCGTATCAAAAATGGTTTCAATGATGATGAGATCTGCCCCGCCGTCCAGAAGGCCTTCCGTTGCCAGAGCATATCCCTCCACAAGATCATCAAAACAGACATTTCTTGCACCTGGATCATTTACGTCAGGTGAAATTGAACAGGTTCTGTTTGTAGGTCCCAGCACGCCTGCCACGAAACGAGGCTTTTCAGGGGTTCTCAGCGTCATTTCCCTGGCTGCTTTCTTTGCCAGTTCAGCCGATGTTTTGTTTATCTCGTAGGTATACCCTGAAACATTGTAATCTGATAAAGGAATGGGAGTTGCATTAAAGCTGTTGGTTTCAATGATATCAGCCCCTGCATCAAGATAAGCCTGATGTATGGCTGAGATCACTTCAGGTTTGGTAAGACACAGCAAATCATTACAGCCTTTGAGATCGCATTCAGAATCCTTAAAAAGCTCTCCGCGGTAGTCCTGTTCAGTTAATCCATATGACTGGATCATTGTTCCCATAGCCCCGTCAAGAACCATAATTCTTTCGGAAAGTTCTTTTTTAATGGACTCTGTCAAAGTTGTTTCTCTAAGGCTGTTCATTATTTGCTATACCTAAATCTAACCAATATCAAAATTCAAACTTATTCCGTTACGCCGGTTTTCTCTTGGTTTCGAGATCATATGGTGTATTCTGGTATACGTAGTAGTTAATCCAGTTGGCAAACAGCAGATAAGCATGACTCTTCCATGTACACAGCGGCACATTCTGCGGATCGTTGTTTGGATAATAGTTAACCGGAATTGAAGGATTCAGCCCCGCATTGATATCTCTTCTGTATTCGTTATCCAGAGTCTGCGCATCATATTCCGGATGACCGGTTACAAACACCTGACTTCTGTCAGGTGAAACAGCCAGATAAACACCGGTTTCATCAGAATCGGCAAGAATTTCAAGATCCGTATTTTCTTCAATGTACTTGGTTTCAAAATTAGCAAAACGTGAATGAGGTGCCAAGAAAAAATCATCAAAACCTCTGATTAAAGGATCTGAACTTGTAGATCTTCTGTGTCTGTACACACCTGAAAGCTTCACGGTTCTGGTCTGCTTTGGCAAATCATAAAAAACATTCAGAGCAGCCTGAACAGCCCAGCAGTTGAACATTGTGCAGGTCACATGTTCCTTTGACCACTTCATGATTTCAACCAGGGTATCCCAGTACTTAACCTCTTCAAAAGGAACCTTTCCCAATGGAGCACCGGTAATGATCATGCCGTCGTAGTACTGATCACGTACATCATCAAATCTCTGATAAAAGGTATCAAGATGAGCCTTTGGAGTATTCTTTGAAACATGATCATCTATACGCAGCAGATCGACAATAACCTGAATTGGAGTATTGGAAAGCTTGCGCAGAAACTGTGTTTCTGTCTCAATCTTTTTAGGCATCAGGTTCAGAATAAGCAGCTTCAAAGGTCTTATATCTTGGTGCACTGCGCGACTCTCAGTCATGACAAACACCTTTTCAGCAGTCAAAATACCGGCAGCAGGTAATGCATCAGGAATCATAATAGGCATGGTTTGGCACCTCTCAATTAACACGTAATGCTGAAAACAGCGGACTCAGTCACTTACCAGAGAAATAATCCCCGTAAACTTCCGTTGTATGCCAGCTAAAAAACAACAAATAAGTAATGACAGCAATTATACACTAAATATACAGTTAATGTGATGTATAGCATGTTTTTCGTACCATTAACGCCCCCGAAAAAAGCATAAATTTTTTCATGGAACACTTTCTATCGCAAAGCGTAAAATAAGATCATAAAAAGCGGGTTCCCTATACATTTCAGAGGATTTGAATATGCGAATTGAAATGATTTCCACCGGAGACGAGATAATGACAGGTTTTGTTACTGACACCAACACAGGTTTCTTTGCATCCCGTCTGCTGGAATCTGGACTTTTCCTGACAAGACATACTGGAGTCGGAGACAGCATGGACGAGCTGACCGAGGTTTTTAAGGAAAGATCAAACACTGCGGATATCGTTCTGGTAAACGGCGGACTCGGACCGACAACTGATGATCTTACCGCGGAAGCCGCATCAATTGTCTCAGGTCAGCCTCTCGAAATCAGCAATCAATGCCTCGAGCACCTGAAACAATGGCAGAAAATCAGAGGCATAAAACTCACTGATAACAACAGTAAACAGGCTTTTTTACCGCGTGGAGCCGAGGTAATACCAAACCCGTTCGGCACAGCATGCGGTTTCAAAATGAAAATAGGTAAGGCATTATTCTACTTCACGCCGGGGGTACCTGCCGAGTACACAAAAATGCTGGACAATCACATTCTGCCGGATATTATTCATGAAGTATTCTCAGATACAGAAAACAGGCAGCCAGTCATGTCCGTAAGCAGATTTTTTGTATACGGCATTTCCGAATCAACAATAGGCCGAGCACTAAGCCGGGAACCTGTTCCTGACAGTATTACCATCGGATACAGAGCCACCCCTGGTTTCGTGGAAATAAAAGCAATCGGAAGAAATGCAACCCCAGATGAAATTTCAGAAACGGAAAATCTTATTATCAGACATGCCGGTGACTGTCTTATAGGCGCGGAATCTGAGGATAAGCTCTTCAGCGATGTTAAGAAATATCTTACAGATAACAATAAAGCAGTTTTTTTTATTGATAATGTCACACAAGGGAGATTACCGATAGAAGTATCAAAATTTCTCACGGGAAGATGTATAGTCGTCAGCAGCAGTATCCCTGCATCCCAAAATAAAAATGATAATTTTCCCGATTTCAGCAACTCAACCGATAGCAAACAGTCTTGTTTTACCGACATTATGAAGAAATCCGTTCATCTTTTTAACAACAGGGATTTTTTTACTAACGGGACATACCGATTTGTTGTAACGATAGATACGGATTCACATAATGAAAACATGATATTTATTAGCTTTTTTGATGTTGACAAAAAAGAGCAATTTAAACGAAAATTACTCTACAAGGGGTTATCGGGAAGAAAATATCTGGTTATTTCCTTCATAGCCCTGGATACAATAAGACGGTACCTTAAAAACAGGGATTACAGACACAGCTATCCTTATTTTGAAGACCTGTCGTAATAACATTCATAAACACACTACAAAGTCATGAACAAATTAGCTACACGCACTGTCATTACGGCAGTCGTTATATTTCATATAATTCTGGCCTGCTTCTACAGTCTGAATCAAGAGCTTGATACAAATTCAGAAGGATATCTCATGCTTTCTGAAGGGGTATACAATCATTACTCAAAACAGACTCTGGATCTTACCAGTGATTCACTGAAAACAGTGCTTGTTTCAGCACCTATGAATGTATGGGAAAACACGGTTTCACCTGTCATTCTGCTGATAATCCTGAGATTACTGGCATTCCTTATAATATATAAAGAACTGGGGAAGCTATTCAGCCCGAGCACAATGCTGTGGTTTACGGTACTGTTTCTGCTGTCCCCTTGGCTGCTCTACAACACTGGATTAGGTTCAGATGCATACATCCAGCTTGGTGTTGCAGGATATCTGGTAAGCATTATGAAGTTAACCCGAAGCGGACAGCCGAGAAGCTCAACGTTCCTGTGGACAGTTCTCCATACATTTTCAATTCTGTGGTGTCTCGCTCTCAGCCCCGCGTGGGGAGTACTGTTACTCACCTCCATACTGCTATGGATTAAAAAGACCATACATTTAAATATAAGCGGTCTTATAACTTCTCTGGCAATGATTGCCGTAATCATGGTTCCTTACGTACAGCAGTTAAATCTGGATGAGGAATCAGCCATATACGTAAATCATACCTATCACTATCCTGGTTACGGCACAATACACGTATACCCGCTTTTCAAGAGCCTTATATACTGGGTACGTTACAGTTCAACAATATTTCAGAGTGAAATTCTGTTCAAGACAGGTTTTTCATGGGTAAGTGACAGTGAAAACACTCAGAATGTCTGCATGAACATATGGCGTTCTGTTCTGATTGTTATCGGAATTGCATCAATCCTTATAAGTCTTATTGCAAACTATGTAATGATTAAGGAAATAAAACCTCTGTTTTTCAGAAACTTTTCAGAAGACCGTCAGTTGTCATATCTGAAAATCATATGTCTCATAATGCTGGCGGCCATCGTGCTATTCGTAGCAGTAAGTCCTTATACACTCTACAGCAATACGCTGTCACTCTGCTACGTTTTTGCCCTCATTCCTGTGCTTAATCTGATTGAAAAGTTCAACAGTTCATCATTCAAAGGTCATGTTATCTGCCTGAGCTGTCTGGCCGTATTTTTTATTGCGGTTAATTCACTCGCACTGACAGAGTCCCCTGACTACAATTATGAAAACAATTATATGGATATATCAAACGATATAGCCAGCGAATCGTTCAACTAATCGTTTATATCAAACATTGGCAGTAACCGGAAAACGAATGTTTTCCGGTTTTTTTCAATTATTCCAGAAAAATAATTACGATAAATCATTAGTACCTGCAAATATCACCTGTTGCAGATACTGCTCATGCAGACAATGCTTTACACATAAAAAAAGAAGACTGTATATAATACATACAGTCTTCTCTTCAGACACATATCAAAAAAATTCAATACCAGCCTTAAATTAAAGAATTAATTTAATAACTTGGCAATTTCCTCTAATGATTCGTCAAATTCAGCTCCGTCATTGTTCTTGAATACGTGCACTTCTCCAATATCCTTTGGCATATTGAAGTTGCAACGGGAAATGTATTCATCCCAATGTTCAAGCTTCCAGGTATCGCGACTTGAGTTTCTTTCAATCATGCGACGATGACAGGTCTCAGGTGAAGTTTCTACCCAGATAATAACTAATCTTGCGCCAATCTTTGCAAGCTTAGCTCTTAAATCTGCAACGTATGCAGGATCTCTGATTTCACGGGTAAATGGAGCATTAATTAATACATTATCTTCGTATTCTAATGCTTCAAATGCCAAATCAAGAACAGCATAGTATTCGTAGTCACGAATGTTTTCTTCAAAGAAATCAGAACTGCGGTTGTATTCCTGATTTGCTACCTTAAAGATCTGCTTTGAAAGAACAATTAAAGTATCCTTATCAAGATAAACAACATGATCGAGTCTCTTGGCGATAGACTTTGAAACATAAGTCTTTCCACAAGCTGGAGGAGAGGTTACAAGAATTAAACTTTTCATAGATATGCTTCACTAATATGTTCTAATAAAAAAGTATACGCAAGTCGTTTTATACAAACGCACAATCTTATGTAAACACCTAAGACTGCGATACAAATCCAATTTCAAGAATTTTCATTCATCTTGCTAATATTATCACTTAAACGTGTATTTTAGCAATTACGCATTGAGATTTTGCCAAAAAAAGTTTTCTGTAAATAGCAATCAGAGATAAATATTTAAGATTTGATGAAAAATATTATTATTTTTATATATTATTTGTTAGATAAATGTTTTCAAAGCTTTAATGACAATGCCTTACAGAATAAGATAAAACACATTCTCATTCTGAATCCGCTTCATCTGAAACTGTAAATAAATTTTTCAGTTTAACAGTTTATCGCATACTCTTGCAGGACCACCTGAAATCATACTGATATTTATGGAAATCATTATTTAAAAAGAAGTTTTTTATGATTCAATGATTCACAGGACATAAGTTATTTAGATAAACCCCAAGAAGATTACAATAAATATAAAACAGTTATTGACATTTAATAATATCAGTTTTAGAATAATTCATATCTTACCGATATGAATTATATCAAATTTACAAAAACATAACAAAACAGGAAATAAAAATGACAATCCATAATGATGTAACCGAATTAGTAGGACGCACCCCTCTGGTTCGTCTGAACAAAGTTGAGAAGCTCAACAATCTTTCAGCAGAAATTGTAGCCAAAGTTGAATATTTCAATCCTTCTGGCTCTATCAAGGATCGTATTGCCTTATCAATGATTGAAGATGCCGAAAAGAAAGGCTTAATCAAGGAAGGCGCTGTTATTATCGAACCAACCAGCGGTAATACAGGTATCGGTCTGGCTCTTTTCGCCTCAGCAAAGGGATACAAGGCAATTCTTACAATGCCTGAAACCATGAGTATCGAACGTCGTAACCTTCTTAAGGCTTACGGTGCTCAGGTAGAATTAACCGATGGCAACAAAGGCATGAAGGGTGCTATTGCCAAGGCTCAGGAATTAGCTGCAACTATTCCGAACAGCTTTATTCCAAGTCAGTTCACCAATGCAGCCAACCCTGAAACTCACTACAGAACAACCGGTCCTGAAATCTGGGAAGACACTGATGGTCGCGTAGATATTTTCGTAGCTGGTATTGGTACAGGTGGTACTCTTACCGGTGCGGGCAAGTTCCTTAAGGAAAAGAATCCTAACGTTAAGGTTGTTGCTGTTGAACCTGCATCTTCCCCTGTTTTATCAAAGGGAACTTCAGGTCCTCACAAGATTCAGGGTATCGGTGCAGGCTTCGTACCTGACACATTAGATACCAAGATCTACGATGAAATCATCACTGTAGAAAATGAAGCCGCATTTGAATCCGGCAGAGAAATTGCCAGAACTGAAGGTCTGTTAGTAGGTATTTCTTCAGGCGCAGCTTTACATGCCGCCAAGGTATTAGCCAAGAGACCTGAAAATGCAGGTAAGCGCATTGTTGTAATTTTACCTGATACCGGCGACAGATACCTTTCTACTCAGATGTTTGATAACTAACAGATATATCAGACTCTGAATCAGAATGCATAAATTATTTGCACATATTGTTTAACCACATTTATCAAGAGCTGTCATCCGATATTGACAGCTCTTTTTTTAACATTACGAAATTAAACCTTATCAAATACCTGATTGAAGACACATGGCAGTTATCATAGATGTATGTGGCCGAGTTAATCATAATTTGATATTATTACCGACAAGTTACAATCAAGATAATATGGTATATTCCAGAATATTTGATTCAGGATATACTCAAAAACGTTTAAAAGGAGAAATCGCTATGGATCTTATACCAAGCTTTTCCGTTGACCACACCCGCATAGTACCGGGAATATTCATCAGTCGCCAGGACAAATTAGGCGATCACGTAATTACAACATATGATGTAAGAGTAACAAGACCGAACAGAGAACCTGCTGTAGATGTGTCAGCAATGCATTCGCTAGAACACGTCATTGCCACATACCTCAGAAATGAACCGCAGTGGAAAGATGAAATTATTTACTGGGGACCAATGGGATGTCTTACAGGTTTCTACCTTATTCTGAAAGGTAATAGACCTTCCAAAGAAATCTTCAACTTACTTCTCAATGCATTCAGATCCGTCGAAAATTATGAAGAAGTACCAGGAGCAACAGCAGAAAACTGCGGTAACTACCTGTTACACAATCTCAACATGGCAAAATGGTATGCAGCAAGATTTGCAGACTATCTGGAAGCTAACGCAGATAAATCTGAAACATTTGAGTATCCGAAAACAACAAGACTCGTAACAGACAAAGGTCTTAACTTCTACGATTCATAACATACAGAATAACTGAAATAGAATCCAGTCTACTATTCGACTGGATTTTTTGCTTTATATGTACAAAAAAAGCGCCACTAAAGCAAATCAACGAACTGAACCATACAATTACAAGTTAATTCATCAGACGTTGTCTATCCGTGTTAAATTGGAAAATTCATATAAGTTACTGAGAATATACTAAGCCCAGAAAATAAAAGCTATACAGTAGAAACAAAAAAACCGACTGTAAAAGTCGGTTCTCTGA
>LXOW01288630.1_pt1 | contig 30976 bp, 31 predicted proteins | sample 1368591 | NCBI WGS metagenome assembly LXOW01 (sample SAMN04884650, study PRJNA319009) | bovine gut metagenome | isolation source: Cow rumen | host: Bos taurus | place: Italy: Legnaro (PD) | collected 2014-07-09
GGGTAGACAGGGCGCTCAGCCCAAGCACCGCCAAAAGGAGCAGGACCGCCAGTTTCCGCCGTCTGCACAGGAAATCATAGATATTCAGCACCCACTCCCTCATTTTTTACAGAAGATTTTCCGCAGGAGCGTCCGCGGCCAGCCATAGACGAGCGAAGTCGCGAACAGGATGCAGTTCAAGATGAAGATGCGGCTGAAATCCGCAAAGGGCCGGAAATGGCTGATGCGCTCCCCTTTCGGCGGATAGTGCACGCGGACAGGCACGGGAATCAGGGGGACGCCGCGCCACGCGCAGAGATCCAGCAGTGCCAGTTCCGCCTCATAGCGCGAAGGAATGAGCCAGAGGGGCGGCAGAGCGGCCAAGGGCCAGGCCCGGAAGCCGGTCTGCGTATCCGGCAGCCGCACGCCCGTATTGACCGTAAACTGGAAATTCGAGAAGCGGTTCGCAAAAGTATTGCCCGAGGGCATATTTTCCGCATCGAGCCGCCGGGAGCCTACCGCCAGGGCACCGGGATGCGCTTCGACGGCCGCCAGTAGCAGCGGAATGTCCTCCGGAAAGTGCTGGCCGTCCGCATCGACGGTAACGGCATACGCATACCCGCGCTCGCGCGCGTACGAAAAACCCACGCGCAGGGCCGCTCCCTTCCCCTTGTTTTTCGGATAGGACAGGACCTGCACGGGAAGCGCCGCTTCGGCGATACGCTCCGGCGTACCGTCGGTGCAGCCGTCACAGACCACGATCACGTGNNCGATCACGTGCTCCGTAACCGCCAATGCCCGTTGGAGAACATCTACGATGGTGCCCGCGTTATTGTACACCGGCACCAGCACGCAGTATGAAAGGTTCCCGTTCACTGGATTTCAAGCAGGGTAAATCCCCCGTCGGGGCTGTTCAGACGAATTTTTTGCAACCGGTCCGCATAGCCGGCGGTCCTCAGTTCCAGACTGGATACCACCCGGGCAAGGTCCCGGCGCAGCGGGGTCAGCACCAAGAGGAAATTGCCGCCCTCGTCAAAACATTCGATGCGGAAAAGTTTCTCATCGAGCAGGCGTTGCGGCACGGGGAAACGGGACTGTGCGGCATCCAGTACGGATTCTTTGGCGACGGGCTCCGTCTGGCAGAGCCGGATGACGCCGGCAGAAGGGATTTCGAGCGTTCCGTTGCTCCTTTGGTCCTGTTCCAGCAAATCGGAGTGCCGGATCATCCGGTAGGCCGCGCTCACCGGCGGTTGCAATGCCGCCTCCAGGCGCGCACAAAGCGCCCGGGCTTCCGCCTGGGGAAGCGCATCCAGCGCCATCGCCGTCCGGGGCACGGCAAATAGGAGCAGGAGGAACGGAAGCAGACGTTTCATTTGACGATCAGGGCACAGCCCGCCATAATCAGCAGGACACCGAGCCACTGGGTCCAGTACACCTGCTCGTGAAATACCAGAATGGCCGCCACCATCCCGAAAATATAACTGATACAGGAAAGCGGATAAGCGATGCTGAAAGGATAATGTTTCAGCAGATAGAACCAAAGGACGCCGGCAATGGTGAAAGACACCCCGCAGGCGGGATACCAGATGTTGCGCAGTTGGGAACGAAAGAAGTCGAGGCTCCAGGAAAAGGGACCGGATTGGGCCAGTCCGAGTTTCAGGAGCACCTGTCCTCCGCAAAGGAAAATGCTCTGCAGCAGGCTCAATAAAATCAGTTTCCACATAGGCGTATCAGGGATTGGGAACGTCCCGCAGCACCGCCTTGCAGGGTCAGCGTCCCTTGACAGGGCAAGGCATCCGCAAGCGCCAGGGCCAGGGGCTCCGAAGAAACGGCAGCGTTGCCGCCACGGAGCAGTTGCACGTCTTCCAGTTCGCAGAGCGCGCCTTCCGCTTCTGCCGTAAGCACGAAGGCGGCGGCGATATCGGCGCTCTGTCCGAAAAGTCCGCCGAACATCGGAGGCATTTCCTCATAGGCACCGACCAGCGCATTGTCGATTTTACCGGCGCAGATTTGCAGGAAGGCATCCAGCAGGGCGCTTTCAAATGAGATTTCAGAATGGGAATAGGTGGCGTTGTAGCCGTGGCATTTGAGGCGGATCGCCAGCATCGACGCAAGGGTATTGTGCGTGGATTGCATAAAATGCGTAGGACTGGGTGCCCGGTCCTCGAGGCCGTGCAGGGCCTTGAAGAAACTTTCGGTGTTCTCGAGGCAACCCCATTGCGTGCCGCAGACTATCCCCTGCGGGCATTCGATTCCGGCCGCTTCCAGTGCCCGGGTCGCCGTCCAGACAGCCCGCTTCATCAGCGGCGTCATCCGGCGCGCCTCCATCATCGTCAGCAGTTGCCTGTAGTCGGGTTCCTCCGCTCCCGGCTTCAAGGCACAGACCGACCGTATGTACACTTTGCGCATCATAACTTCTTCAGGCAGAGGGAGGAATCATTGCCGCCGAAGCCGAAGGCGTTGCACAGGGCAACGTTCACGCTGCGGCTTTCGCCGAGGGTGGTATAGGGTCGGATGCAGTCCGGATCGGCCTCCGTCCAGCCCGCATTGGCGGGAAGGAAGGAGTGCTGCATCGCCAGAAGGCAGAAAGAGGCTTCGATGGAGCCGGAAGCGCTGGTGGTGTGCCCCGTAAGTCCTTTGGTCGAAGAAACCGGCGGCAGGGTTTCGCCGAATAGGCGCCGCAGGGCGGCACTTTCGCTGGGGTCGTTGTTGGGGGTTCCCGTGCCGTGGGCGTTGACGTAATCGNNGGCCCGCCATTTTTAGCGCCGCCTGCATCGCGAGGAACGCACCCTCTCCGTCCGGAGAAGAGGCCGTCTGGTGGAAGGCGTCGCAGGCATTGGCATAGCCCGCCAGTTCTGCAATGGCTTTGACGCCCCGCTTCGCCGCAGAGGCTTCGCTTTCCAGAATCAGGAAAGCGGCCCCTTCGCCGAGATTCAGGCCGGCGCGCGTTTTGTCAAAGGGCCGGCAAAGTTCGCTGTCCAGGATCATCAGGGAGTTGAATCCGTTCAGGTGGAAGTCCGACAGGCATTCGCTGCCGCCCGCGGCGACGATTTCCGCTTTCCCCGCGTGAATGAGTTCCGCGCCCAGGATCAGGGCATTGGCGGCAGATGAACAGGCGGTAGAGAGCGTCGTCGCCATCGAGAAACCGCCCAGGGCNNCGTCGTGGAGCCGCAGTCGTGCGGACCGCCGTAAGCCGGATAGGCCGCTTCCGTGAGGTCCATTCCGCCGACCGTCGTACCGGAAATCAGGGCAGCCTTCGCCAGATCGGCAGGAGCCAACTTTGCCTGCGCTACCGCTTCCCTGAGGGCCATTTCACCCAGCAGCACGGTGCGCGGGACACCGGGACGGTTGGGGATGTCCACCTCCCCTACCGGCAAATGGGTCAGGCTGGTTTTCAGATATCGGGGTGTCGCGAGGGCACGGCGGCCCTCCCGCAGCGAGACGAGTGTTTCGTCCTTGCCGCGGCCAATCGAAGAAACGACTCCGAAACCTGTTATCAGGATGCGGGAAGGCATCTATTTGGTACGGGAATCTTGTACGAACTGCGCCAGGGCGGCTACGCTGGAGAACACCTTCTTGCCCTCCTGGGGAGAAGACAGTTTAATGCCGTAGTTCTTTTCCAGCACGACAATGAGTTCCAAAACATCAATGGAATCCAAGCCCAGACCGTCGCCGAAAAGTGGCGCATTGTCGTCAATATCCTCCGGGGTCATCCCCTCGAGATTCAGCGCTTCTATAATCTGCAACTTGAGGGTCTTTATAAGTTCTTCCATAACCATTAACTATAAAACTTACAAAGATATAAAAATATTTCCACCCCCGCAATTCTGAAGCAACCACTCGCTACGGCAGGATGCGGATGCGCTCGGGAAGGGGCGTCCGGGGAACTCCGTTCGCTGCGCTCACTCCGGACCCTCCCACAATCTGCTTCGTCATCGCTGCGCGATAACTTGCATCTTGCGGGCCCCTCCCGCTCCCCGGGGCCGCGGGTGGCCACGTCCCCGGACGCCCCATTCCCTCCCGCTGATATCCGGCATCCTGCCCTACCTGCATTAAGTGTCGGTACCCTCAAATAATTTCGCGAGGGTACCGACAAAAAAGGCCAAAAATGACAGTACCCTCAGGTATTTTTATGAGGGTACAGACACCGGGGAATATGTCCCGTTAGTTTTTATCGGTTTCCTTTCGCCCGGTTGTGTGTCTTGCACAACATCTGGCAGTTTCCGATGTCTGTGGCGCCACCTTTGCTCCAGGCGGTGACGTGGTCTGCGTCCATATCTTTCAAATCCCAGATTTTGGTATGATTGGCATCATGGCCGATGGCGCATAGCGGGCAGTTGGATTCGCCCTTTTCCTTGGCGGCAGCGGTTTGCTGTGCATACACGGCCTTTTTGGTGGGCTCGTCAAACACGCGGACGTTGAGCAGTTTCGTGTTCTGGCATCCGTCCAGGATGTATTCGTAGATGCCCTTCTTTTCCTTCACGTAGAAGTTCTCGTAGAGTTCCCGGACCTTTCCGGCCACAGCGGTAGGGTCGTAGGCTGTTTTGTGGAAACGCTCGTATAGCTCGCCCCACTTGAGCCCGCACATCTCCTTCTCCGGCGTGATGTCAAATACGGAGGTAATCCAGTCGATGACGGAGGTGAAATAGGCTTTGAGTTCGGTTATATCGTTATCATACCGATGCGCTGCCATATACTCCTCGACATGGCCTTTACTCACCCAGTCCAACGCAGCGGCCAAGAAGTCCTGACGCTTGGCGGTTCCGGGAATAAAACAACACCATTTGTTAATGTTGCTGTTGTTGGAATTGGAGAACTCCTCCTTGGCTTTGGTTACAAAAGGCCCACTGTAAACGGCATTCAGTGTTTCCTGATTGTTCAGGGGAATGCCGACAATATTAATGGTCCGGAACCAGTCTTTGATTTCCTTCTCCGCCCCTTCGCAAACATAGATTAAAAGTTTCGTATTCAGGAATCTCTCCTGCTCGTCCGGATTCAAGGCGCTGAAATACCACGGCCTGCCGTCAGCGTCAATCCAGGCGAACTTTTCGGTGATGAAACGGCCCAGTGAGGTGATGCGCTGCTGCCCGTCCAGGACTTCATAACGGTCTTCGCCGACTTTAGAGAAATAAATGAGGCCCAGCGGGTAGCCGTTACGCACCGACTGGATTACGTCCACTTCCTTCTTGCCACCGTTCTCGGCATAGAGGTAATGGCGCTGGAATTCCGGCTGGATCGTCAGCCGTCCCGAGAGGCCGTAAAGGCCCTTGCCTTCATATTCATTGTACTGGAAACCTTTGCAGATGTCGCCGATGCTCCAGTCGGTTACAAGTCGTGCTATCATATTGATTCATTGTTTTTTGCGAATGATGACCCGTGCGTACAACCTATTGAATTGGCCGTCTTTTTCAATATAAAATGCCGGGCCTCCCTGTTGTGATTTAGGAAGGTTTGATGGTTTAACAGTTGCGTACGTTAAACTAATCCCCAAAATGTCAAACTGCTCTGGACAGTATTTATCTAGGAATGAGATAGGAACTCCCATTGTGCCATTGTAGTCCGATGGTATAGAATCGGTAAAGGGAACTTCAATAAACCCATAATGATAATACTTTTGGTAACCAAGTTCACGTATCTCCTTATGCCCACTGAACTTAAGATTATCTTTCATGCTCATCAACTTTAGGGGCTCATGTCGTCTGCCATGCTCTAAGTTTGTAAACCATCTAACGCCTTTTACTCGGATGTACTTTTTCCCTTTTTCATCTACCCTCCATCCGCTAGCTTCAATCGGATATGATTCTGGGACCATAAATTCTCGGTCTCCGCTACTAATAGAGGGGCCATACCAAAGCCGATTTGACTTGATTAAGGGGAATACCTCTTTATAAGTTACAGCGTTCATATTTCCAATGATAAGAATACTTTTCCCCCCTTCAAGGCACCAAGCCAGAAACTCTCGAAAAAGTGAGAACGGCGGATTAGTGACAATGATATCTGCCTGGTCGCGCAGCGCGCAGACTTCAGGACTACGGAAGTCCCCGTCGCCTTCCAGGTAGTGCCACTCCAGGTCATCAATATCGATCCGGCCGTTCTGATTGGTGTCGCGGGTCAGTTCGAAAATCTTACCGCAGATTCGTGTCCTGTCCGGATCGAACCAGTCGCTCTCGGTTTCGAAAAGTGTTGGCTCGTAGTCCTTGTACTTCTTGCTCTCTACTGCATAGGAAGTACTGATGAGCCGTTTCAAGCCCAGGCGTTCGAAGTTCTGGGCAAAGAATCGGGTAAAATTGCTCCACTCCGGATCATCGCAGGGCAAAAGCACCGTCTTGTCACGGAAAGTGTCCGGGTTGTACTCCAAGTATGCGTTGATTTCCTTTTGGATGTCCGCATACTGGGTATAAAACTCGTCGTTCTTGGCAGCCTTAGCGGCGCCAAGATTCGAATTATTGGCCATAAGCTGCGCTTCTTATGGCACTTGCGACTTATCCCCGACAAAAGCCCCCAGGGCGAAAAAAAGGCATGGACTTTTCTAATCCATGCCCGCGGCCCTGAGAAGCCTTGTCAACAGATAAGTCGAGTCCACGCCAAAGCGCAGACATTTACTGACCTATCCGGGTTGACTATTGAAATTTCTCAGGTTTCGGGCAACCGGGTAAATAGCAAATGCTAATTTCTATGTATGTCTTGTTTGCCTCCCTTTCGGAAGACAGGGCAAACTTACAAAAAATTAACGACATTTCAATATTTGGCAGGATGCCGGATAATTGCGGGAGGGAACGGGGCAACCGGGGACGTGGCCTCCCGCGGCCACGGGAAGCGGGAGGGGCCCGCAAGATACAAGTTATCGCGCAGCGATGACGAAGGAGATTGTGGGAGGGTCCGGAGTGAGCGTAGCGAACGGAGTTCCCCGGATGCCCCGTCCCGACCGCATCCGCATCCTGCTCTGTAATGTCCAAAATCGTTTTGTGAATAGTAGGAAAATTACTACTTTTGCAATGAAATATAACGATGAGTAACCACCAATCACAGGAAGTACCCAGAGGAACCTTAAATCGGATATTGAAAGACGCCGGGTTACGATAAGTTACACAATATGAAAAAAGTAAAAGTATACATCGAGAAAGCTGAATTCGGTTTTTCCGCCTATATGGAAGAGGCCCATCTAGACTATGGATGCATCGGTGAAGGCCGTACAGTCGAAGAGACCATTGATGACTTCAACAAGTCTTTGGACGGAATCCGAGATTATTATGCAAGGCAAGGAAAGGCCTTTGAAGAAATCGATTACGACTTCTACTATGATATAGCCAGTTTTCTGGACGAATACTGCAAAGCATTCAGCCTTGCCGGATTGGAACGCATTACCGGTGTCAGCCAGGCCCAACTGGGACATTATCTGCACGGCAGGCGTAAACCTACAAGAAAAACCATAGAAAAGATTCAGCGAGGCGTGGACGCTTTTGCCCATCACCTCACAGCCGTACGATTTGCCTAAATGACTACGGACGGTAGAATGAATTGAAGCAACGGCTTTATTTCAAGCGCTTCCAAAGGGAGGATTCCGCCTTTGCGGGCAGGAGGGCGATGGCTGTGGGGAGCCAGAGATTCATCAGGCCGGGGCGAAGCACGCGGCGTTTCCGGACCATTCCCCGGAGCGCCTTTTTCACCAGCCATTCGGGCGTATGGATGACTCCGATGCGGACGCCCAGGCGCAACAGATCCTCACGCAAGCCGTATAACGGTGTGGCGATAGCCGCCGGACAGACCGTGGTCACCCCCACCCCGTAAGGCCGCATTTCAAAACTGAAAGACTTGCCGAAGCATTTCAGGAAAGCCTTGGTCGCGGAATAGGTGGTAATGCCCGGGACAGGCAGTTTGGCCGCCATCGAAGACACATTCAAGATATAACCGTAGCCGCGTTTCCGCATATCGTCGCCGAAGAGGATGGAGTTTTTCACCACCGTCAGGTTGTGCAGATTCATCATCTTGCCCACCCGGCCCACGTCCTCCGCCTCCAGTTCCTTGAAAAAGAACATCCCGGCGTTATTGATGAGGACATCCACCACAATCCCCTGCTCCGCACACCAGGCATGCAGCACTTCGGCGGCATCCGGGGTGGAAAGGTCCTGAAAACGAGGGACGATACGCACCTCAGGGAAGGCGGCCGAAAGCGAAGCCGCGGCTTCCGCCAACTCCTGCTCCCGGTTGCTGACCAGCACCACATCCAGCCCGGCATCGGCAAGATGCTTGGCATATATCAACCCCATACCGGAACTGCCGCCGGTCACCAGCGCCGTCTTACAGTTCGCGTTCAGCTTTCTCAATTTCATTTTTAAGGGATTTAGGAAGATTCTCTACACAGTGGTGGCAACGCATTTCCAGCGTATACATTCGTCCGATGCAATAATTGGAATGCTTGCATCCGCTGCGTTCGATCTCTCCGCGCTGCAACTTGTTCACGAAATCCGTATCGTGCACCAGGGCGCGTGCGATCTGAAGCCCCTGGAATCCGGCGGCCAGCACTTCCTCCATTTTCTGGCGCGAGACCAGCCCGCCGACATAGATGAGCGGCAGTTTCAGTTCCGCCCGGAAGCGCTTCGCCTCCTCCAGGAAATAGCCTTCCGACCAGGGCACCGTCGGGATAATCTTCCGGCCGAACATCCGGATGCCCAGTTTCAGCCACCAGAAACGCCAGAAATCCATATAGTGGGCCAGCGTCTTCAAAGGCATCGCCCCGCGCATCACTTCCATCGGCGCCTTGCTGACGAATCCGGCCGTCAGTACGAGGGCGTGCACGCCGAGGCGTTCCAGCTCCTTTGCCACCTCCAGGCACTCTTCGGTCTGCATCCCGCCGCGGAAGCCGTCGTGCATATTGATTTTCACAATCACGCCGATATCGTCGCCAGCCGCCGCCATCACTTCCTTGATGACCATCCGCATAAAACGCATCCGGTTCTCCAGCGACCCGCCGAATTCATCGCGGCGCCGGTTGGTATAGGGAGAAAGGAACTGACTGATGAGGTAGCCGTGCCCCGCGTGAATCTCCACGCAGTCGAACCCGGCTTCGCGGGCCAGATTCACCGCCTTTCCGTAATCCTTGGCAATGGCCTCGATTTCGTGGCGTTTCAGTTTGCGATGAAAGGTCGGCGAATAAAGATTGAAGCCGCCGGAGGCACCCACCGGCATACCGCCGCAGGTCTGGCTGTGCGTCATGTTGCCGCAATGGCCCAGTTGAATCGACGCTTTGGCCCCATAGGAATGAATCCCGTCCGTGAGTTTTTTCAGTTCTGGGACGATTTCTTCCCGCATCCATAACTGCCCGTCGAAGGAGAGACCGGAGCGACAGACCGCCGCATACGCCACCGTCGTCATTCCCACTCCCCCTCGCGCCACCGCCGTATGGTAGGCATACAGTTCCGGTGTGGGGCTGTTTCCCTTCGCCATATTTTCAAAGGCTGCGGAACGGATCACGCGGTTGCGCAAGGTTACCGGACCGATGTTTACCGGAGTAAAGATCATTTTCTCAACTTGTCAATAAAGGTGATGAGCCCTTCCGCCCTGGTCGCATTGTAAGGAGAAGGTCCGTTGATCGCCTCAAAGAACTTTTCCAGTTCCGGCACACCGCCGCCCCTTTCCACGATACATACGATACAGATGTTCTGCAACGCCAGGCTGGAAGAAATCAGGTCCAGGTCGGTCTGTCCGATCTGATGCACGGTAAAGCGGTACGCCAGATCCGAATAATCGGCGCGCAGCCGCTCCACGTCGCCCAGGGTTTCGCAACCCAGCATCCGCAGGGCGCTCAGATAAGGCATCAGCGGCACGTCCTGCACCTCCGCCTGATTGATGGCGGCGATCCGGGCCGTCAGCGAACCGAAGGGGTCGAGGGCGAGATAACTCCGGAAGGAATCGCCGCTCAGGGAGACCTCGTCGAAGTTTCCGTCCCGAACCAGGGCCTGCACCTTGCGCCGGTAATCGTGAATCCGGGAACGGACACGGCTGAACTCATCGTCCGCCAGTTCCAGTACGCCGGCCAGCCGGTTCAGGGCACGCAAATGCTCCGCAGGCACTTCAAGTCCCGATTTATACCCCGTATCGTGGTACATATTGGCCCATACGTGCTGGAGCGCCGTACGCATCTGTACCTCGAAGCGGATTTCATTCAGTTCGGGACAGGCCGGATCGCTGTACAGGGAAGGCGGGATACGGCAAACATAGTGCAGCGACATATAGCCGAAACTTTCGAGCGAATGCTGCTTGCGCTTGTCCACCGAATTGAGCCAGTCCACCTCGAAGGACTTTTGCACGAGGGCGGCGATTTTATCCACGTCAGCACTGTAAAAAGTAATGACGCGTGCACCGACGATATCGGTAATGTCGAGGACAGAAGCATATTTCGAGCCTTTGAGCGCCAGTTTTCCCGCCAGGCTCTCTTCCGTCTTGAGGCGCGACTCGAGGGCCGTCACCAGCACGTGCGCCTCCTTGAGGCTCTGCCTGATGTAAGCCGGGACCAGTTCCTTCAGCCGTTCAAAGACCGGATAAAGCGAGCGATACTCATCAAGAATCGCCCTCCCGTGCATATCCAGCCTGCTTGCGATATCCTGCACCCTTGCTAGACGATTTTGATAATGTTGCTGAATCCGGTGATGTCGAATACTTCTTTCACCTGCGGGGTCATGTTTTTCATCACCATATGCCCGCCACGCGCATTGACACTCTTCTGGAGCATCAGGAAAATACGCAGGCCCTGGCTGGAGGTATAGGTCATCCCGCTGCAATCCATCTCGATTTCAGGGGCGTCGCCTTCCATCAGCGGAGCGACATCTTTCTGGAACTGATCGGCGTTGGTCGTGTCAAGACGTCCATCCAGCACCACGTCGTGCCGGTTCCCTACTGTGTTGATCTTGATATTCATAGCGTTTATAGTTTTAGAAGCTGTTTAGATTTTGTTAACGAAAAGATTTATGAGGAATTTTTGAGCTATTTTCCCTGGCTGATGAAGGAGTGTAGCAGCAGCTACATGACTGAAGAAGACGGGAAAAAGAGCCAAAAAGAACCATAAAGATTGAAGTTGATAAAATTTAAACAGCTTCTTACTTTCCAAGTGCTTTGGCAACGGCTTCTTCGATGCCGGCTCCCCGCAGGTCACGGGCGATAATGGTACCGTCCGGGCCGAAAAGAATGATATGGGGAATCCCCTTGATGCCGTAAACGTCGGTGGCAATCTTGTCGGTATTGACAATCTGCGACCAGACGACGCCGTGCTCCTTCGCAGCGGCGGCGGTATCTTCGGGCTTGTCCCACACGGCGATGCTCAGGACATCGAAATCATCGCCCTTATACTTTTCATACACCGCCTTGATGTTCGGAATCTCCCGCTTGCAGGGACCGCACCAGGAAGCCCAGAAATCCGCGAGGACGTACTTGCCTTTTCCGACAAAGTCGGAGAGACGCACGGTATCCGCCTTGGCAGGGTCTTCCATGACGGCAAAATCACTGAACATCGCCCCGGGCGCGGTTGCCAGCGTGGCGCGGGCGCTTTCCGCGAGCGAAGCGACGGGCTCGACCGCACGCCAGGAGGAATCCATCCGCTCCACATAGCCGAGCAGTTCTTCCGGCGCAAGGTAGCCGGCGATATCCTGCAGGGCGATGACAGCAAGACTGTCGTTGAGGTTCGCCTCGATGGTCTCGCGGCCAATGGCCAGCAAGCCCTCCACGGCAGCTTCATAGAGAACTTCCTGCTTCTGGGCGAAGATTTCCGGGGTCAGGCCCTCTTCCGACTGCAGCGCGGTAACTCCGCTCTTGTAACCGTCCACCACCGCCTCGGTGCGAGCGTTATACTCCGCCACACGCTCGGAGAGCGGGCGGTTTCCTTTACAGGCTACGGCGCACAGGATCAGCGCCGCCATCATTACATATTGTTTCATCTTATTCTTGGATTTTTTCAACAGACTGCAAATAGGGGGCTTCGTCGCCCTTTTGAAGAATCAGCGCCTCCACCTGACGGACCTGTCCGCCGTGGAAACTGGATTCACAGACAAAAATGCGGCTGCACGCCTCCGGGGTTTCGCGGACGGAGACCATCAGCGGGACAAGCCGCAGGTAATCATAACCCTTCGTCGCCTGGTGGAACACGTTCAGGTCGGTATCTTCGACGGGACGCGGTTCGCAGTAACCTTCGCCATCCTCCTGGGAGCCATTGCCCAATCCGGAGAGGAAAGCCNNGGAGAGGAAAGCCGCCACTTCCTCCTGCGCATAGGCCATCCTGCGGGCAGGGATGCCGAAACTGCCGAGGAAGCGGGTTTCAGGCAGAAGTTTCTGCAGCGCCAGGGTCGAGGCCTTGAGTCCCCCGCTGCCGTAGGTACAGAAATTCACCACATCCTTTCCCCCGAAATCGTTGCCGGTCACGAAAGTCAGCACGGGGGGCGGAATGGTCCCGAACCAGACGGGATAACCGATATAAACGGTACGGTAGGCCTGCAAATCCACGGGAGCGTTCAGGATAGGACGGCAGATGCCCTCGGAGATTTCGCTTTCCGACGCCTCGATGGTCGCTTCATACGCCTCGGGGTAAGGCACTTCGCACTCAATCCGCAGGAGTTCCGCCCCGGTCTGCTGCGCAATCAGTTGGGCCAGCTGCTCGGTGTTTCCCGTCTTGGAAAAATACACCACCAGGTCCTTCGGCGCCGCCTTGCGGTTGCAGGAGCACAAAAGGGCCAGCAGGGAGAGAATCAAAAAATACCGGGGTTTCATAAGCAGGAATTATTTGGTTCCGAAAATTCTGTCGCCGGCATCGCCCAGACCGGGAACGATGTAGGCCGCTTCATTGAGGTGGTCGTCCACCGCCGCCACGAAAATATCCACATCGGGGTGCATCTCCTGCACCTTGCGGATGCCTTCCGGCGCTGCGACGAGGCACATCAGGCGGATGTTGTCGCAACCGCGCTCCTTCAGCAGGGAAATGGCATCGCAGGAAGAACCGCCGGTAGCCAGCATCGGATCCGTCACGATGACGGTACGCTGCTGGATATCGATAGGCAACTTGCAGAAGTATACCACAGGCTGGTGGGTATCCTCGTCACGATACAGTCCGATATGTCCCACCTTGGCAACGGGAAGCAGGGAGAGCAGACCATCGACCATCCCCAGACCGGCACGCAGAATGGGGACGATGGCCAGTTTCTTGCCGGAAATCCGGCGAGCGGTCATCCCACAGATCGGCGTCTCGATCCGCACCGGCTCGAGCGGGAAATCCCGGGTAATCTCATAGCCCATCAGCATGGAAATCTCGGTCAGGAGCTGACGGAAATCCTTGGATCCGGTCTCCTTGGAGCGCATGATACTCAATTTGTGCTGAATCAGCGGATGATCAAAAATAACGACTTTACTCATTTTATGCTCGTATTTGAATATTGAATCCTTCTTTGACAAGGGGCTGCATCAGCGCTTCAAGTTCCTGTGCGGTAAAGGGTTGCAGTCCTTTCATCGGCGCGGAACGATCGAGCGTATAGACCATCACCTGCCGGGGATGCAGCCTCCGGACGATGTCCATCCATTGCGCCAGTTGCTGCGGCTCCGAAGAGTCGAAAAAGGGCGCGCGCAGGAACATCGTCTGCATAATAAAATCTCCCCCGAAGCGAGCGAGGGCCTTTTCCACCTCCGCCGGGTCGTAATGGGGACCGGAACGGTTGATCAGCGCACAGAGCGCCGCCGTCGGCGCATCCAGTTTCAGAATCGGTGCATCCACTTTCCGCAGGGCCTGGAACACCGCGTCGATATGCGCGCGCGTAGCATTAGAAAGCACGGATACGGCCGCGCGCGGGAAATAGCGGTCCCGAAGCGCCAGCGTATCGTCGATAATGCCGGGAAAATCGGGATGCAGCGTCGGTTCTCCGTCGCCGCTGAACGTAATGGAATCGACCGGCGTCCCCTGCGTGACGAGCGACGACAGCCGGGCTTCCAGATCGGAGCGGACCTGCTCCCGCGTGGGCAGGGAGGCGTCGCCCCGGCCGTCCTCGTTCCAGCCGCATTCGCAATAGATGCAGTCGAAGTTGCACAGTTTGCCCTTCCTGGGAAGCAGATTGATTCCCAGGGAACTGCCCAGTCTTCTGGAGCGGATGGGGCCGAATACTGTGTCTTCGCGCAACATGCTAATTTGCTTTTTTATGCCAGAACCGGTGCGTGATGTCCTCCCCGCGGTAATACATCCGCTGGTTGGTCTCCGGATGGTTCAGCGGGCCGCATTCTTCGCGGTAGGGCCCTGTCTTCACATAATCGAACGCTTCCCAGATGTCGTCTTCCACCTGTTCGCGTCCGGAGTACAGCGCCAGTTCCATTTCCGGGAACTCCAGCCGCAAACAACGGGCCAAAGACAAAAGGGCGACGCGGTCGTTCCCCTCTCCCAGCAGGAGGAAACAGTTCACGCCGAAATTCTCCCGCACCAGGCGGCTGGCGACGGCCGGAGTAAGTTCCTCGCCGATATCCTGTTTGAGGAAAGGCGAATGGCATCCCTTGCAATTACCCTGGCAATTGGATATTTCAACTGCCAGGGTAAGTCTGCCGGGAATCTCCTCCAGCACGACCGAAGTCATATTCGGGACGTACTTAATCATTGTCCCGAGGCGTGTAGAACCTGTCTCTTAATCATTGTCCCGAGGCGTGTAGAACCTCCTTCCCGCCTCTACCTGCCGGGGCTCCGCAAAGGAAGACACCCGCTTGAGGTAGCCGATGACCCGGGTCAGGTAATCGAGGTTCTCACTGCCGCATTTGGGACATTTCGTCAGGGTATCCTTGGAAATGAAGCCACAGTCGTTGCAGACCGTATTGCGGCAGTTGAAGGTAAAGTAGTTGGTTCCGTAATGGGCGGCGGTCTTCAAAATTTGCCGGTATTGCTCCTTCGAGAGATGTTCCGCGATGTTCATATGCAGGGCGGAACCGCCGTCCAGGTATTTCACGAAGTCCTCGCCGTGCAACTTGAACTTGTCAATCATCGAGATGTTTTCATCCTCGGGATTGTAGAAATAGGAACTGTACAGGTTGTGCTTGTCGGAAACGAAATAGCCGTCCTTCTTGTCCCAGGCGTAGTTCTTCGCCGCCAGGTTCTCCGCGGGCACGAACTCGGTGTTGAACATCGCGTCCGGCGTCCTGTCCTTGCGGTTGGCGATGTTGATGGTCTCGAGAATCGTGTTCACGAAGGCGCCGTACTCGGGATTCGGGGAAACCTCCAGGCCCAGGAACTCGGCCGCCTCGGTCAGGCCGTTCACACCGACGGTCAGGTACTGCTTCTTCATATCGATGAAGCCCGCCTTGTACACATCCAGCATTTCCGCATTGAGGAAGTCCTTGATGATTTCGTTGAAGGCGATCTGATATTTGTGGACGCGCTCGGTCATCTCCCGGATGTCCTTGTCGATATAGTTGACATAGAGGTCATCCTTGTCGTAGAAGTTGGAGATGGGATTGAGCGGCTTGCCGTTCTCGAGTTGCACTCCGCGGCGCTCCAGGAAATAGCGGCGCACGGAATCCTGGATCAGGCGGTTGAGGTTGATGGTCATCACGGACTTGGAACCGGTGGCCACCGAAGCCGTACCCATCGAATACTGGTGGGTGGTATGGTTGTGGTTGTCTTCCTTCTGGATTTCGTTGCGCAGGCGGCAGCAACTGGAAAGGCTGTCCGGGCTGTTGGAGAGGTAGCAGAAGAAACTGTGGCCTTTGGCCCACATCTCGGCGGTGAAATCGGCGTAATCCTTGTCGGCGAAATCGTCGCCGCCGTCGGTCAGCAGCGCCATCGTTTCCACCGGGAAGGTGAGGATGTAGTGATTGCGCTCCTCGTTGAACCAGTTCATGAAATGGCGCTGAAGCCAGTCCAGGGTCTCCCACTTGGGCTTGGACCCGTCGGGGAAGACGAACTCGCCGAACACGCCCTCGAAATAGGGCTTGTCGAAGTAACCGATATTCCAGAATACGGTCTGGTAACCGCGGTTGCCGGCAGGCATGTTCATCGAATGCACCACCTGCTGGAAGCAGTTGTCGATGACCTTGGCCAGGGTGCGCTGCTTGCGGTTGTTCTCCACGACATCGTCCAGGTGCTCGAGGTAGTCGTCACCGTAATCCTTGCGGATAAAATAGTCCAGATACATCAGGAACTCCGGCGTTGCGACGGCGCCCATGAACTGCGAGGAAACCGAGTACACGAGGTTGATGAACTCGCCGCAGAAACTCTTGAGGTCGGTGGGTGCGACGGAAACGCCGCCCAGTTCCTTGAGACCGCTGATGAGGAACGGGTACATCGTGATGGCCACGCAGTAAGGGAAACCGGGAGTGCCGCTCTCGTCGTGCTTGTAGAGGACGTGGGATTCCAGGTCCTTGATGTACTGGTCCGCGAGGGCGCGGCCGTACAGGGCCTTGATCTTGTCCTGCATGATGTAGCGGTTCTGCTTGATGTTGTTCTCCTTGTAAAGTTCGTTGCCCAGGGTCACGATGTTCTTGCGCGTGACATTGGCATTGGCGTCGAATTTGGAACCCGTCGCGGCATTGGAGGCTTTGATATAGCCCTTGATAAAGTCGCGCTTCTTGCGCAGGTCCAGGTTGGCATCGAACTTGTCGATATAGGCGCGGGCGACTTTCTTGTTGATGCCCATCAGGGCCTCTTCCACCTGGCGGCGGATTTCCCGGCTGGTAATCTGCTCGTAGATGTAGAGGTTGTTGATGATGCTGACGACAATGGCGTCGTCACAGTATTCGCCGGCCGATTTATAGGCCTCGTGAATGCCCCGGGCCAATTTGGCCTTATCGTATTCTTCAAATGTACCGTTGGTTTTCCTTACGTCCATATAGGTTAAAATTTTAGCTTCTGACGCGAAAAAAAATCCGCACGCGATGTGTGGTGCGGAGAGCAAAGTTAGACATATTGTAGGGCGAAAAAAAGAAAGCCCGCGAAAGTTTTTAACAAAAATATAAACACTGCCACAGACCGCCGCAGAACCGCAATTGAGGGTGAGGGACGACATCTTCGGCGACGTCGTGAGGGGGTTGAGAAAAACGATGCGCGCCCTGGGATGTGGACGCGCAAGATTATATGATGGCCCCGACGAGCATTAATCATTCACAGACGGGACGGATGGATCGCCCTAATTCACGACCGTAATAGCTCCAGCCTGAGCCAAAAAACACGTTGTAGGCATCGCCCGGATTCCCAGTATTGAGGGATGAGGACCAATAAGTGCATTTATTCTCATCGTAAAGTTCTTCCTCCACCCGACAGCCAGTAGCAGGAAGGAATATCCACTTGTCGGTATAATCTATCTTGTTGCTCGTCAACATCATACCGTATACTCCATTAATTGTGGTCCATTCCCAAGTGCAATTATCCTTTAATTCGTTCCATTCTTCATACGTAGGCATACGCCAATTCCCACCAAACATAAAAGTGACTGCATCGTCTTCCGGATCAAGGACAGTCCTATTATCTGTAAAACCATTGTAACCATAACTGGCAGTAGAACAATACTTAGTTAATGCCTTATCGCTTCCTTTACACCATCTATAGGATGCCCAAGTATAATCCGTTTTCGGTTCTGTTTCCCCCCAGGCATAATAATCTCCATATTCCTCTGGGGTGGTAGCTCCAAGATTGAACGACGCCCATTTTACGCTCAACCCAAGATCCACAACTTCCGGATAAGTCCCCGGTACGATTTGTTTGCCCAGCGTCGTAAACATCTTCACTTCCCCAACGCGAAGTAAGGTCCCGACCTTAACATAGGCCTTGTAATAATATTCTGTAGCGAACAAAAGACCCGTTACTTCCGCAAATAACTTATTATTCCTATCAACCTCATAACATCTCCACACAGTGCCATTTCCTTCAGTAGGGTTTTCGTTCCTTGATACAATAATCCCAAACTCGACACTGGGGCCGGTCTGCTCGAGATCAACATATCCGTACAAGTGTGCTGAATGTTCCGTAATCTTGTCGGCCCCGGCAGTAAATATCATTTCTTTTGGACGAGACAAAGTAGTAAAGGAAGATACACTGCCCACTGACTGGACTCCGTCCATTGAGGCATATGCAACATAATAGTAAATCGAATTAGGTTCAAGACCTGTTGCCACTGCGGAGAAATATCCCGCTGCAGAAGGGACTGACCCGGCACTGACCTTGATGCCATTGCGCTCAAGATTGTCGCTATCCGTTCCAATGTAAAACCAGACTGTTGCAGTAGCCGACATTGCGTTACTGGATACAAACGTTCCGCTTAGCGTAGCCGAACTGATGGTCACTTCGTCCGCCGCACCTGTCACGACAAATAGTGATACGGCCTTCTGGACATTACACGAAACCAGAGCAACCAGCATTAGGATGACTGCCTTTGAGATGATTTTCACGTTCATTTTTAACGTTTATTATTATCAGCAGCCCCTGACCGATAAAACACATAATAAAAAAGTGTGGAGCTATTCGTTTATCAGAAGAGAGGCTCTGGACTGCCCTGCATCAAATAAACAACACTCCACACCCGTATGACATTTGTGCAGAATGCACGAAACATCAAACAAGGCGATGGCCGTGAGCTCATCCTTGATGCAATGAAATTGTCCAGATTTCTCTTCAAGGATAAAAGCGAAACACTTTCATCTAAATATGTCTGCCGTTCCGAGGAACGACGGTGCTAAGATAGTAATTATTTTGCAAATAGGCACCGCTGCCGGAATATACGGTCTCCGGCAGCTACAGATGGGGTGCTGCGCCGAACCACGCGAAAAGGCTCGCTCCGCACCCCACTGTTGCCTTGGCCCTACCCCAGCACGCGGGAACGCGGAAAATGGGCGAAAATCGAGGGTGCGGCGTGCTGGTAGCACGGCGGAACGCGGAAAAACGGCCAAAATCAACGGTGCGGCGTGCTGGTAGCACGCGGGAACGCGGAAAAACGGTCAAAATCGAGGGTGCGGCGTGCCGGTAGCACGCGGGAACGCGGAAAAAGGCCGAAAATCACGGGCGCGGCGTGCTGCGGAACTGGAGCGGGAACGAAGTAGCACGCGGGAACGTGGAGAAGTGCAAAAGATTTCGTATTTTTGCATTTTATCATCCAGACCGACGAAATGTACACTTCTGATCATCAGCTTTATGTAGCCAATGCGGCGGGAAAAGCGCTCAACATCTGCGGGAAAATGGCCAATCGCCACGGCCTTGTGGCGGGCGCTACGGGAACGGGCAAAACCGTTACACTTCAAGTCCTTGCGGAGACCTTCTGCCAGGCGGGCGTCCCCTGCTTCATGGCGGATATGAAGGGCGACCTGAGCGGCATCGCCAAAGAAGGCCGCCTGTCCTCCTATATAGAAAAAGTAAAGGACGGATTCGGCATTCCCGACCCCGTCTTCGCTCCCTGCCCCGTCATCTTCTATGACGTTTTCGGCGAACAGGGTCATCCGATGCGCACCACCATTTCCAATATGGGGCCGCAACTGCTCTCCCGCCTGATGGGACTGAATGAAACCCAGTCCGGCGTCCTGGAAATCGTCTTCCGCGTGGCGGACGAGCGGGGGCTGCTGCTCATCGACATCAAGGACCTGCGGGCGATGCTCAATTACGTCAGCGCCCACGCGGCGGAACTGCAGACCACCTACGGCAATGTCACGTCGGCTTCGGTCGGCGCCATCCAACGGGCCATTCTCGCCCTCGAAAGCCAGGGCGCGGACAAATTCTTCGCCGAGCCGGCCTTCGACATCTTCGACCTCCTGCGTGTCCAGGGCGGCAAAGGCGTCATGAGCGTGCTCGCGGCGGACAAACTGATGATGAACCCCAAACTCTACTCGAGTTTCCTGCTCTGGCTGCTCAGCGAACTGTACTCCACGCTGCCGGAAGTCGGGGACATGGACCTTCCCAAGATGGTCTTCTTCTTCGACGAGGCGCATACCCTCTTCGAGGACACCTCCCCCGCTCTGACCGCCAAGATCGAACAGGTCGTACGCCTGATCCGAAGTAAAGGCGTGGGCATCTACTTCGTCACCCAGAACCCCACCGACATCCCCGATGCCATCCTCGGGCAACTGGGCAACCGCGTCCAGCACGCCCTGCGGGCCTATACGCCCAAAGACCAGAAAGCCGTACGCAGCGCGGCGGAAACCTTCCGACCCAATCCTGCGTTCAAGACGGCGGAGGTCATCACGACCCTCGGCACCGGAGAGGCGCTGGTCTCCTTCCTCGATGAGAAAGGCACTCCGTCGATGGTGGAACAGGCCAAAATCCTCTTCCCGCTCAGCCAGATCGGCGCATTGACGGAGGCGGAACGCGGCGAAGTCCTCCGCCGTTCCCCCATTGCCGGCAGGTACGACACGATGATTGACCGCCACAGCGCGTTCGAAGCCCTGCTGGAAGATGCGGAGAAGGCCGCCGCCGAACAGGAAGAACAGCAGCACCAGGTGGAGAAACAGAAGGAAAAGACGGGCGGATTCGGCGCACTGTTCAAGAAAGTGGCCGTTACGGCCGGGACGGCTTTCCTGACCTCCCTTGCCAGCAATGCGGTCAGCGACATGACCAAAGGCAAGAAGAGCAAGAGTAAAAGCAAAACCAGCGCCGGCCAGAAGGCGCTGAAAAGTGCGACGACCCGCGCCACCAGCACGCTGGTCCGGGGAACCCTCGGAAATCTGCTGAAATGAAACGCATCGCCGCGAGTCTCTTTCTGCTATTCCTTTGCCTGACGGCAGCGGCCGAAGAAAAGGACAAAAAAGCCCCGCTGGACCGCAAGGGCTTCTTCACCATCCCTTTTCCCATCATCAGTTACAATTCTGACCTGGGGTTCAATACCGGTATCTGCGGAGATCTCCTGGACTATGGGCAAGGCGGCATCTATCCCGACTATCGGCAGAAACTGCATTACGAAGTCTCCTGGTTCACGAAAGGGAAACTGGTCGTCCACGCCGATTACGACTCGAAGGACCTGCTGCCCTCCGTCCGCATTGTCGGCGCCGTCACCTGGGACCGGGACCCGATGTGCAATTTCTACGGAATGAACGGCAGCGTAGAGCCCTACAACCACGACCTGGACCGCAAGGACGGCATTGCGATGTACTGTTACAACCGGCAGATGATCCGCGTGCTGGGCAATGTCGCCGGCAAGATTTACGGTCCCCTGAACTGGGCGGCCGGCTTCTGCTGGCGCTACTACATCACCGGCGACATCTCGATGAAGGGCTACGACCCGGCACGCACGCTATACCGGTCCTATCTGGACCAGGGACTGATTTTACCCCAGGAAGCCTCCGGCGGCCAGCACCTGGACCTCCGCGCCGGGCTGGAACTGGATACGCGGGACTATGAGCCCTGCCCCACCAAGGGCTTCTGGGCGGAAATGATGCTGGTCGGATCGCCCGACATCACCGGCGGGTCCTGGTCCAACCTGCAGTTGTCCGTACGCTGGCGCCATTATCTCTCCCTCATCAAGGAAGGCCGCCTCATTTTTGCCTACCAGTTGGGCTGGCAGCAGACGCTCTGGGGGCAACGCCCCTTTTATATGCTGCAGGAATTCAATATCCTGCGCTTCAAGCAAGCGATGACGGAGGGGCTCGGCGGCGGCAATACCCTGCGCGGCGTGCTGGCCAACCGCCTGATTGGCGACGGTTATGCCTGGACGAACATCGAATTCCGCAGCCGCGTGTACAGTTTCCGTGCGTTCAAGAGATTCGACGTGGACCTCGGTCTCAATCCCTACTGCGACCTGGGCTGGATTACGAAGCCCACGCGTCTTGACGCTTATGCCCAAAGCACCGGCCGCAGCATTGAAGAACTGAAAAAGGAAACGATGCGTACCCACGGCGCCGCCGGTCTCGGGTTCAAACTGACCATCAACGGCAACTACATCATTTCCTTCGAAGGCGGTGTTCCTTTCCGCAAGGATGACGGCGACTACGGCCTTTTCATCAGTATGAACTACATCTTTTANNATTTTTGCGCATGAAGCCCTACTCATCCGAAATCAAGCGTGTCAAGACCTGGCTCGAGGAACTTTCCAGAATCCGCGAGTTGATGGAGGATTTGCAGAACGGGGTCGTCGCCATCGAAAATGATTTGAATGCGCTGGACGCCGCCCTGCCGGGAGACGCGGAAATCGCGGCTATGCCGGAGGGAAGCGCCAAAAGCCAGTTGGTCAAGTTGTTGAATCTGCTCAACGAGGCGTACCAGGAAGTGGACGATATGCTCGGCGCACCGGAAGACGAACTGACCGGCCAGCCCGTGGGTACGGCCTTCTCGCCGGAGGCCCGCGGCAATTCCGGCAGCGACCTCTCCCTGGACGAACTGATGCGGCAGATCCAGCAGTTCCGCAGCAAAACGGCAAGTTAGGCGATGGAAAGGTACACCGCCTTGCTGGGCAGTCTCTGGCCTGAATTCCAACAAACGCTCCGGTTGCAGTTAGCCACGGACATTCCCCTGCTCGCAAGCATCGACGAAGGTTTGATCAACAACAGCGGGAAAATGCTCCGTCCTGCCCTTTCGCTGCTCATCGCCTGTGCCGCCGATACCCCCGATCCCCGGGACAGCGTCCTGGTCGCCGCCGCCACGGAAATCCTGCACAATGCCACACTGCTGCACGACGATGTCGCCGATGCCAGCACCCTCCGCCGCGGAGTCCCCACCGTCTTTGCGCAGCAGGGCGCCGGGACCGCCGTAATGGTGGGCGATTTCTGGCTCGCATCGTCCATCCACTGCATTATGGACATCAAGGTCCGGGACAGCATCATTCCCCTCTACGCCCGTGTCCTGCGGCTGCTGAGCGAAGGGCAGTTGCTGGAACTGGCCAAGTCCCAGGCGCCGGATGCAGACGAAAACGATTATCTGCGCATCATCTACGACAAGACGGCGTCACTGTTCGAAACCACCTGCCAGGCGGCCGCCATCGCCGCAGGAGCGACGGAAACGCAGACGGAAGCGGCCGCCGCCTACGGAAAAGCCATCGGCCTGGCCTTCCAAATCCGCGACGATATTTTCGATTACGGCGATGCCGACGCCATCGGCAAACCCGTGGGCATCGACCTGAAAGAAGGGAAAGTGACCCTGCCGCTCATCGGCGCGCTGAAACGCAGCGGCCTGCCCGCGGAGGAACAGCGCCGACTGCTTTCCGATGCAAAGGGTACCCTGGAGTCCCTGCGGGATTTCGTGCTGGAAAACGGCGGGCTGGACTATGCCCGCGAAAAAATGGACGCCTACATCGCCGAAGCGACGGACGCCCTGCGGGCCTTCCCTGCTTCCAAATTCAGGGATGCCCTTTCCGAAATCGCTGCCTTTGTCGGGAGTCGGAAGCGTTAAGCCTTTTCCCTGTATAGGAACCGGCGGATCTTCTGCGTCGCGGTCTTCTTGAACGCCTCCGATACAAACTCCACCCGCGCCAGCGCACTGTTCTTCCGCACGCGCTCGTTGACGTAATCGCGGATCTTCTGCCCCAGCGTGGGCTGCGGGGTTCCTGCGCTGTCCTCCATCTTCACCAGCGCCACCAATTTCTTGTCCCTTTCCACCACCAGCGACTCGCTCACGGCGGGGAAATTATTGATGACCTCCTCGATTTCCTCGGGATAGATATTCTCTCCGTTGGCCCCCAGGATGACATTCCCCAGACGGCCGCGGATATAATAACGGCCCTTCTTGTCCACCGTCGCCAGGTCGCCGGTGTGGAACCAGCCGTCCGGCTCCATGACGGAGGCGGTACGCTCGGGGTCCTTATAATAGCCCAGCATCACGTTCGGGCCACGGGCGATGATTTCCCCCTCTCCGGTCTGCGGATTGACATTGTTCAGTTTCACTTCCACCCCATAGGCCGGCACGCCGATGGAGCCGACCGCCGTCTTGCCCACGCAAGCATTGGTAATCAACGGAGAAGTCTCCGTCAGGCCGTAGCCGATGGCGTAATTGAAGCCGGAACGGTGCAGGAAAGTTTCCACTTCCGGATTCAGTTTGGCCCCGCCGATGCCGAAGAACTTGATCTTTCCGCCCAGATTCTTGTTCATTTGCGCGCCCAGCAGTTTACAGAGCAACCCGGGCGTATGGGCATCCATCCAGGCCAGCGCCGGCTTTTCGGACACCTTCTTGCGGATCAGTTTATGGATTTTCTCGATGATGAGCGGCACGCTGCAGATGAGCGCCGGACGCACCGTGCGCATCGCATCCAGGAGAATGCGCGGCGTAGGCAAGCCGTGAATGTAATAGACCGAAGCCCCGGCGTAAATGGGATAAAGCATTCCGAAAGCCATCTCATAGGCGTGCGCCATCGGCAGGATGGACATCCAACGGTCCTTGTGGGTCGCTTTCTGGGCGTGCCAGGCCTCCAGTACGCTGTGCGAGAGGTTCCGGTGGCTGAGCATCACGCCCTTCGCCTGTCCGGAAGTCCCGGAGGTATAGATAATCGTCGCAAGGCTGTTGGGCTCGGGAACGGCATCCGTACCGGGAGCAACCGCTTCCTCGGAAGCGTTGATCAGGCTGAAATCCTCGATATCGACCACCGCCGACAGGCGCGAACGGTCCGCATCGGAGAGTTTGGGAAGTTGGGGTTTCGAGATAAACAGTACTTTCGACTCGGAATGGTCCAGGATTTTCTCCAGTTCCGGGGCCGAACAGCCGGCCAGCAGGGGTACCGCCACCGTCGAATAAGCCACACAGGCAAAGAACGACACCGTCCAGTTGGGCATATTCTCGGAGAGGATGGCCACCTTGTCTCCGGGCCCGACGCCACAGCGCCGGAGCAGACCGCGCACATCCGCGACTTTTTCCCTGAAAGAAGAATAGGTATATTTCTGCCCTCCGTCCACGAACTGGGCAAAGGGTTCGTTTTTCCACATTTGCGTCGCCTTGTCAAACAACTCGGCGAGCGTCCCAAATTGATAGAACTTTTGCATCGGCGGCAAATGTACGAATATTCTCTGAAAATTCTTAACTTTGCCCTCGCAACATACGGGGTGTCCCGCAGCAGGCGGGGCTGAGAACATACCCTTGAACCTGATACGGATCATACCGGCGTAGGAAATGAAAAATGTTATGCTTTTCGCGGCATCCGCCCTTTTGGGGCTGGCCGCAAGCGGCCTTGCAGAAGCGCAGGAGGCCGATTCCCTGAAAACCGAGCAATTGAATGCCGCCGTCATTACGGCCAGCGGCACACCGCGCAACGCGCCATTTGCGGTCTCCAGGATTTCCAGGGAGGACCTGGAGCAGTTCTCGTCATCGGCACGGGAACTCCCCTATCTCTTCAGCACCACGCCCGGCGTCGTCGCCAGCAGCGACAACGGACTGGGCACAGGCACCACCTATCTGCGCATCCGCGGGTCCGGAGATTCCCGCATCAACGTGACCCTGGACGGCGTACCCCTCAATTCGCCGGAGGACCAGTGCGTCTTCTGGGCGAATATGAACAGTTATGCCGCTTTTCTGGGCAGCGTCACCCTCCAGCGCGGGGTCGGGGCATCGAGCAACGGCGACGGGGCCTTCGGCGGCACGGTCGCGCTCCGCTCGAAAATGCCTTCCACCTCCTTTGAAGCCCGCATCGACGCATCGTACGGCAGTTACAACAGCGCCCGCATCGGCGGCTCCGTTTCCTCGGGCATCCTCGGCGGCAAATGGGCGGTCGACGGAACCTTCCACCATAGCCGCACCGACGGCTACATACACGGCACGCAGGGCCAGGGCGGCAGTTGGCTGGCGGGCGTGACCTTCTTCGCCACTCCCTCCCTGATGCTGCGCTACCGCAATATCGGCAATTACGAACGCACCGGGCAAGCCTGGAACGGTGTCGAGACGCACGGGGAATTTTCCTCCTACGCCGAGATGTACGCCGCGGGCCTGGGACGCTACAACAGCCTCTGCGAGGAGCGGGAACAAAGCGAAAAAGGCATCTGGACCTTCAAGCCCTATCCGCAGATCACCACGGACAATTTCCTGCAGGACCACAATCTCCTGACCGCCGACTGGAATCCGGGCGGACATTGGAAACTCTCCGGCACCCTGCACTACACCTGGGGCAGCGGCTATTACAGCAATTTCCAGCACAACGCCAAACTCTCCAAATTCGGGCTGCAGCCGCTGATTCTCGAAGACGGCAGCGAACTGAAACGGAGCGATTTCGTCCGCAAAAAGGGCTTGAAACAGCACCACGGCGGACTGGTGGTCAGCGCCAACCGCCGCTCCGACAAACTGGACCTGTTCCTGGGATTGAGCACGGCTTATTTTTCCGGCATCCATTACGGCTATCTGACCTACATCGGCAGCGATGCCCTGCGCGAGGCGCTCCTGCCCAACGGCGGCGACTACCGCTATTACCTTTCCGATGCGCAGAAAGTCGACGCGAGCGCCTATGCCAAGGCCTCCTGGAAAATCGGTGCAGGATTCTCGCTCTACGGCGACCTGCAGTTCCGCCTGGTGCATTACCACCTGGGCGGCGATGACGGCAACGTCACCTGTCTCTACCCTTTCTTCAATCCCAAGGCGGGGCTGGAATGGCACCGGGGCGCCCACGCGGCCTTCGCCTCCTTCGCTATGGCAAACCGGGAACCGGAACGCAACAATTTCACCGACAACGGCAGTTACGGCCCTCCCCGGCCCGAACGGCTCTTTGACTACGAACTGGGCTACAGTTACGACGGCCGCATCCTTCGCGGCGGACTGACCCTTTATTATATGGATTACAAGGATCAGTTCGTACAGACCGGGGCGGTCAGTGACATCGGCGAGGCGCTGACCACCAATATCGCCCGTTCCTTCCGGATGGGAGCGGAATTGAGCCTCGGGGTGCGGGCGACCTCCTGGCTGGACCTGGAAGCCGACGGTGCCTTCAGCATGAACCGCCTGCGCGAATTCGAAGAGGTAGTGGACAACTGGGACGGCGACCCCGTTCACGTGATGTACAACGACGCCCCGCTCGCCTACTCCCCTTCCATCGTCGCAGGAGGCGGATTCCGTCTGCACTGGGGCGATGCCTATGCCCGCTGGCGGACTTCCTATGTTTCCCGGCAATACCTGGACAACACCGGCTGCGCGGACCGCAGCATCCCCGGCTATACCAACACCGACCTGGAACTGGCCTGGACCCTCCGGCCGCAGGTAAAGGTGCTGGACGGGGTCAAGTTCTCGCTCTTCCTGGGCAATCTTTTCGATTCCCACCACGCCACCGGCGGCTGGGTCTATTCCGCCGTCAGCGAGGAAGGCGGCTACACATTGGATCACCGATATATGGAGGCGGGATTTACCGCATCGGCGGGCTTTTCCCTCCTGGCTTCCATCAGCATCCTTTTCTGATGGGCCCGTTCTTAAGTACACACGCGCTGGAAATCGCCGGCGTCCTGCTCGGGCTGCTCTACCTCTTTCAGGAATTGCGGCAGAGCCCGGCGATGTGGATTACCGGAATCATTATGCCCTGCATCTCCCTTTTCGTCTATTACCGCGCGGGGCTGTACGCCGATTTCGGCATCGACATCTATTATATCCTGGCGGCGGTATACGGCTTCATCGTCTGGAAGAAGGGCGGAAAAGGCGGGAAGGAACTGCCCGTAACGCATATGCCGCTGCGGATGGTCCTGCCGTTTGCGCTGCTCTTCGCCGCGGTCTTCGCGCTGATTGCTTTCGTGCTGATCCGCTGGACCGACAGCACCGTTCCCTTCGCCGACAGTTTCACGACGGCCCTGAGCATCGTCGCGCTCCTGATGCTGGCGCGCAAGTGGCTGGAACAGTGGTGGGCCTGGGCGGTGGTGGATGCGGTGAGCGCCGCGCTGTACGTCTATAAGGGCATTCCCTTCTATGCGGGATTGTATTCGCTCTATACGGTCCTGGCCATTTACGGTTATTTCAAGTGGCATAAAAGTTGCTCGATTGCTGGATAATTCTGACAAAAAGAGTATATTTACACCGATAAAAACTGACCGTTATGAAGAAAATTGCCGCATTGGGCTTATTGCTAGGCCTTTCCCTGTCCTCCGCTTTCGCCGCGACGCCTTCCAGCGTGGCGAAAATCGAAGAAGCCACCGTTTATTATAAAGGCGCAACGCTGCGTTATACGGCGACGGCCGCGCTGCAGAAGGGCAGCGGCACGCTGGAAATCACCGGTCTGGCACCGAGCATCGAACGCTCCAGCCTGAAGGTACAGGCCAATTCCGGCGTATTGATTTCGGCGGCCGAGTTCACTTCCGGCCAGTTTCGCGATCCCGATGCCTTGAAGCGCGTAGCGGCGATGCGCGATTCCCTCGCCACCTTGCAGAAGCAAGTGCAGGAGAGCGCCAACAAACTGGAGATTGCGCAAAAGATGCTGGCACTGCTGACCGAAGGCATCGAGAACAACCTGAAAGGGCGCACCAGCGGCATCAGCGCGACGGAAATGACCGCCAATCTGGAATTATACCGCAAGACCGCCGATACCTATTACCGCAACATCGACAGCGAGCAGGAAAAATACGACAAACTCGCCGAAAAGGAAAGCGCCCTGAACGAGCGTCTCAAGGAAGCGGAAAAGGCGGCTGTCCGCAAATGCGGCATCCTGAAACTTTCCTACACTTCCCCGGCGGCGGCCAGCGTGAAGTTCTCCGTCTCTTTCTACACGAGCGCGGCAGGCTGGACCCCGGTCTATGAAATCAATGTCCCGTCGACGGACAAACCCGTATCGCTGACGGCCAAGGGACAGGTCCGGCAGAGCACGGGACTGAACTGGAAGCAGTTGCGGCTGCACCTTTCCAGCGGCAGGCCCGACAAGACCAATGTCGCTCCGACCGTCTCTCCCTGGAGGCTGGGCTTCCGGACCGTTTACGTCCGTGCGATGATGGCCAAGAGCGTTGCACGGGAGGAAATGGTGATGGAGAAAGCCTCTGCGGAGGCAGCGGAACCGTCCATGGACAATTACGTAGAAGTATCCGACGCCGGCCTCGAACTTTGCTATGACATCGCCCTGCCCTATGATATCGCTGGAGACGGCTCCGTTGCCGGTATCGAACTGAAGAACTATTCGATGCCCGCGCGCTACGAGCATTTTGCCGCGCCCAGGCAGTCGACGCAGGTGTTCCTGACGGCTGTGGTGAGCGACTGGGACAACTATCGCCTCCTTCCCGGACAGGCGACGGTGACCTATGCCGGTGCCTATGCCGGCAAGACCAGTCTCGGTTCCGCCGACAAGGACGGCAGCATCCGGCTGACCCTCGGGGTCGATCCGAACGTCACCGTCACCCGCGAACGCAGCGAGGACTTCAAGGCCCCCGCCACCATCGGGAACAGCACCACGGCCAGTTGCGGCTGGGTGAACACCCTTCGCAACGGCAGCGGCAAGACCATCCAATTGAAGGTCCAGGACCAGATTCCGCTGAGCAGCGAGAAAGAAATCGAAATCAAGAACGCCAAGTTCTTCCCCGAAAGCGGCTCCCTGAACGCCGACAAGGGCATCGTCACCTGGGAATTCTCCCTGGCGCCGGGCCAGTCGCAGGAAACGGGCGTTTCCTATAAAGTCAAATATCCCTCCGACAAGACCCTCGACAGCAGCCTGTAGTCTATGACGCCTTTCCTGCTGCAGGTCGCCCGGCACTATGCGGCTCTGACAGATACTTCCGCATGGGTGTTCGTCTTCCCGAACCGCCGCTCGATGCTTTTTTTCAAGCGGTGGTTTGCACAGGAGACGGCCCGCAGCGGTGCCGTCCGGATGCTGCCGCGAATGGTGACGATGGCGGATTTCTTCGCCGCGCTGGCCGGGACGAAAGCCTGCGACAGGATTACGCAGTTGCTTTGCCTGTATGACGAATACAAGGCGCTGAATCCCCAGGCGGAAAGCCTCGACGACTTCATCTATTGGGGTGATGTGATCCTGCGCGATTTCGACGACATCGACAAATACCTCGTGGATGCGCGCAGCCTTTTCGCCAACATCGGCGATTTGAAGGAAATGGGAGTGCCCGTCGCGGATTATGCCGACAAAAAGCAACTCGAAGCGATTTCGCGGCTGCTGGGGCATTTCTCCGAAAAGGTGCTGGCCGGCGAAGGAAACAAGGGGCGCGACCTCAAAAAAACTTTCCGTTCCCTCTGGGATATGCTCTATCCCCTGTACAGCGCCTTCCGGGAGCAACTTGCTTCGGAAGGGCTGGCGTATGAGGGGATGATTTACCGCCGCGTGGCAGAAGCACTTTCCACCGGCGGGGAAGCCGTAGCCGACTGGACCGAGCGCGTATATGGCCCCGGCTGCCGCTTCGTCTTTACAGGCCTGAACGCTTTGAACGCCTGCGAACGGCGGGTGATGCTGAAACTGCGCGATGCAGGCCTGGGCGAGTTCTGCTGGGACTGGGGACATCCGATGCTCACGGATGCGGAAAATATCGCATCGGCGCTGATGCGGGAAAACATCGCCGATTTTCCTCCCGCCTTCGCGGTGGAATGGGAAGAACGGCGGCCAGAAGTGCACGTATGCGGCGTTCCTTCGGGCATCGGACAGACGCGGCTGCTGCCGGAAATCATCCGCCGATGCGGCTACCGCGGCAGCGAACCGGACTTTGCGCTCGTGCTGCCGGAAGAGAGCCTGCTCGGCGAAGCGGTCGCTTCCATCCCCGCCTGCGTCGGCGAAATCAACGTGACGATGGGCGCGCCGCTCAGCACCTCCGAATGGAATTCGCTGATGCGGTCGCTGCTGGAATTGCAGTTGCATCTGCGCTACAGTGGCGGGAAATGGCATTTTTACCATAAGCAGGTCACCGATATCCTGAGCAGCGGAATCGTCCGCAACGTGCTGGACGAGACGGAAAAAGAAAAGGTCAAAAGCATTCTGGCCGAGCAGCGATACTACTATCCCTGCGAAGTCTTTGGCGATTCCCCGGTGCTGGGCACGCTGTTCCGTCCGGTCGTCCGGGACGCTAAGGTCGCCGATGCCGCACAGGTCCGGGCGCTGGCCGACTGGCAGAAAGCCTGCGTAGAAGCCATCGCTCCCCTGCTCGGCGCGGAAGCGGAACTGCAAAAGGAATTTGCCCGCCAATACTACCAATGTCTGAACCGGCTTGCGGATTT
>LXOW01084710.1_pt1 | contig 30951 bp, 25 predicted proteins | sample 1368591 | NCBI WGS metagenome assembly LXOW01 (sample SAMN04884650, study PRJNA319009) | bovine gut metagenome | isolation source: Cow rumen | host: Bos taurus | place: Italy: Legnaro (PD) | collected 2014-07-09
GCAGTGATGGTGTCGGTAATCTCTCGCCCATAAACCATCCTTCCACTCATATCATACACCTCCACACGGGCATCCTTCAATCCTGTGCGGATGTTCAGTACGTTTTTCCCTGGGTTGGGATAAATCATGGCTGTTGCTTCGCTTTCTTGTTCGGCAAGGCCCACTCCTGCCAATTCTATGAAATTGGTGAACTCTGACCAATTCGGCGCATTTTCGTATGCTTCCTTGGTTCCAATGGGGATATAAACGGGAATGTTGTGGTTCACACGCTGGAAGGTCTCGTCCATAATGCCGGGAGGGGTAGTCGCATTGACGGTCATCTGCGTAAGTTTGACCAAATTACAAAAAGCGCGGTCTTCGATGTAACTCAACGTGGAAGGCAACTCCAATTCCGTCGGCTTAGTCAAAAAGTCAAACGCATTCCAATCGACAAACTGCACGCCCTCGGGGATGACGATGCCAGTGAGATTGTAACACTCCATGAAGGAACCCGTAAGGACATAAGGCATGTTGGGCGAGAGATAAAGGGTGCCGTCAAAGGCACATCTGTTGAATCCTTCGTTATCAACCCAGATAACCGATTCGGGAATGACGAGGTCGCCACGCATTTCGTCGCACTCGCAGAAAGTGTTGTTCTCAATCTCGGTGAGAGATTCCGACAAGGTCAGACTCGTGAACTTCCTGCAACCATAGAAAGCACTTTCGCCGATGATTTCGACAGAGTTAGGAATCACCAGCGGACCCGTAAACCAACAGTCCCAAAAAGCGCGGGCACCAATTTCCCTGACCGTGTTGGGAATTACTAAAGGCCCTGAGAAATTATAGCTCAAACAGCCGCCCTTAAATGCTTGTGGAGCAATGGAGACGACGGTATAATCCGTAAAATCGAGGCTCACCGTTTCGGGAATGGTAACGCCGCCTTCAAAATCGAGGCATTCCATGAGAACAACTTCTGGAGGGTTGTTGGAAAGAATATAATAGCCCAGTCTTTGTCCAGTAGGGCAAACTGAAACGAAATCATAGGCTGAAGCCGCAGTGCCCATCATGATGCACAATGTCAAAAGGAATAGAGATTTTTTCATGGCGTAAATGATTTAGGTGTGTAAATTCTCAGGTTTTTCAAATCCTGTTGGTTTTATCTGTTAGTGTTTAAGTTTTATTGTCGGCAAAGTTAATCATAAAAAATGCTTGTCAAGAGGTTAGAGAGGTGCAGCAAGGCCATGTCCCTACTTTTTTGAGTTGTAATTTTTACACAATGCTGTTTTTCAGTGATTTATAAAAATTCAGAAAGGGTTCTTGTCCCTACTTTTTTTGACAATACGCGATCTGTTTTCATCCCTCCAAAGGTATTTTCATTCCTTTATCCACTTCCCAACTTCCGATTCCTTCCCCTCTACTATCACCTTCCAAACATAACTCCCCGAAGGCCAAGCGCTCGTATTTATAGCAGTGATGGTGTCGGTAATCTCTCGCCCATAAACCATCCTCCCATTCATATCATACACCTCCACCCGCGCATCCTTCAATCCCGTCCTGATGTTCAGCACATCCTTACCTGGATTAGGATAAGCAATAGCCACTTTCAGTCCGTTTTCGTGGGCTTCTTCAATGCCTACAAAGGCTTCTGCGGGGAATTTGAGAATGGAACAGCCATAGTTGCTGCCATTCAAAGCAGTAATGCCAGTTATAAGTATCAGACCTCCGTCGCGAGTGGCGGTAATACTATTTGTTGTGTTGCATATTCCATCTTGCAATCCGTAAAAAAGTGTCGAAATAGTGTCGAATTCTGGGGTCAGCCGCTCTATAACTAACCAAGAATCCCTATTGTAATACCACCCCTGATTCAAGTCATAAGCAAAATAGAAAGAATTGTCATCGAGCAAACTGACACCAGAGAAAACAGATGGGAAATCGTAGGTGTGACCTGTTGTCTTTCTTTCCGCAAAACGCACGATAGGCGCACTTCCACTCGAGCCATTGATGTCGTCGTTGTACTCGTATAGGACACAGCAATACTCATCATCCATTTCAACCACTGAACTTGTCAGATAGGTTCGTCCTTGACGGTTGCGCACGGCATTGAAATTCTGGAAAGTGATGTTGCCGCCAAACGGATGCACCGCTGACGGATGCCGGAAACATCGGCTGCGCAACAAATTGAAATCATGGTCCAGATAGGCAAGATTGTATTCCCCGGCGATGACATCGTAAATAAGGCCATAGTGCAGATACAGGCTGTCCGCTTTGACGATATGCTGGCGTTGGTAAACCAAATCGGGGATGACACCGCGACGGAAATTTCCGCAGTAACTCTTCCTTTGCAGCAGATTTCCCTCAAAATCCAACCTGAAGAACACCGTGGAGTCGTAGCCGCGAGACTCGTCCTCAACATAACTGACCGCCTTGTAATACGCGCCTACGATGCTGCCGTCATCATCAACGAATGCACTATAGATCTGTGCTTGTCCGCTGTTATAAGGGTAAAATGGATTATCCGTGCTTCTCCATTCAAAAGTGTCTATCGTGGTTTCAAACTCATGGCTTTCAGCAATGGAGAGGTCGTCATTGAGTTTGTACAGGCCAAGAATGCAATGGTCGGTAACGGGCTCAAAGTTCGTGAAATAGTTGAACGAACAGGTGTCGTGGTCAGGACTGAATGCCATCAGAGCGAAAACTTCACCCGATTCATTCTCAAGCACAAGAGGAGAGTAACCGAAGTAACCCTCCTTATAGTATTCCGAAAAAGCCAATTCTGTCCCGTCAGAATCCAATTTCAACAATACAGGATGTTGAAACACATAGTTCCCACAAATATTCTTGTCGTGGAATGCGCCAGTTGCAATGATTCTTCCATCCAATAACTCGTGAGTTTCCATGAAGCCAGAATAAGTGCGTTCAGGCTGGCTGTAGTTCCATTGCCATTCCTGTCCAAAGACTTTGGCTCCGAAAACTAAAGCGAAAGCCAACAAAAGAAAGTAGTGTTTTTTCATAGGGTTGAAATTTTATTCGTTGTACGCAAAACTATATAAAATCAAGCCTGCAAAACAAGCCTTCAGACAAAGTTCAACTTTTTCTGCTCTGAAAAAATATCAAGAATGTGAATTACAATGATTTGAAAAACAGGAAAGTTCAAGTTTTTCCTGTCAAATCACCTCCGAAATCGGGTCGTTCCCAGCCTTTTTACGGATGTTGGAGCGATATTTCTGCACCGTGCCTTCGGTCAAACCAAGCAGCTCCGCCATCTCCTTTGCACGGAAACGTAGGAACGACAGCACGACCACATTGCACTCCTGCTCGGTCAATTCAGGATGGTTGGCTTTCAGTTTTTCAACGGCGTTGGGATACACCGATTCAAAATCCCCGAAAATGCGTTGCAGTCGGTCGTCGTCTCCAGATAGATAAATACCCATGACCCGTTTTTCAAGCACATCCTTGGTATGCTGTGCAGCCCGTTCCACTTTCGTTTGCAGTTGGCGTTTCGTCTCATCGTGCCGTTGCAAGGCTTCGTTCAATTGCCGCTGCGCCTCGGCTTCTTGCGATGCCAAGTGTTTCCTGTGCCTGCGCCGCATCAGTATGACAACCACAGCCGACACACCAAAAAGCAACAGCAACCAAAGTATCCATTCCCTGCCTTTTCGCGCTTCCTTCTCCTTCAGATAGGCATTCAGCATCTGCATGACCTCGGCATTATGGTTGCTGGCCACCACCTTATTTTCCTCATGGGTTTTCACGAGGGCGTAATAAGGCATGGCCCTCAAGGTGTCGCCCAATTTCTCGTAACAGTCCGCAAGGCCGTATGCCGCTTGTGTTTTGAGGTTTTCGTCCTTCGACTGGTAAGCAATTTCCAAATCGGCCATTGCCGCCGCATAGTCCTTGGCCATAAAATGGACGAAAGCCTTTTCCATGGCCGTCCTGTGATACAAAGGGTAAGAGCTGTCGATTAAGGCAAAGCACTGCTCAAAATAGAAAATGGCGGAATCGTATTGATGGCTGTGCCGCAAACAATTGGCAAGCGAGTTTTCCAGCAACGCCGTTTCGAAGGGGAAACGGTCGGCATCGGCGATGCGAAGGCCTTCGTTGCAATAGAAGAAGGCCGTGTCGCCTTCGCCACGCTTGCCGAAACGTTCATAGAGCAATCCAAGATTAGACATCGAGTGGAGTATCCAAGCCGTGTCGCCAACGGCTGAAGCATAATCCAGACCATATCGGGCATATCGTGTGCTGCAAGGCTCGTCAGAGAAATTGTATGCGATGCGTGACAAGACAAAGCAAATCTTGCTGTAGAGCCGCCCGACGGGAGCCTGCCTTGCATCGAAATGGGAATCCAATATGTTCAAGGCTTCCATAATATGCATCGTTGCCTTTTCGGAGCGATGGTTTTTGTCAAAAACGATACAGCCAGTCAGATAATGGCAACGGGCCTGCATCCAAAGACAGCGGGGAGTGTCGCCCTTTTCGTAGAAAGCCAAGGCGGGACTTACAAGGGAGTCCGTGAAGTCATGGTACTTGAAATCGTCAAAAATAGTTTCCACCGAGTCAATCAGTAAAGCATACTCTGCATCCTGCTGGTCAGCCGGCAACAAAAACCCGCCTCCCCGATGGGTACAAGCCGCCATCAGGAAAAGAAACAGAAAACCTATGGAGATGAAACGCTTCATGGCTGCAAAAGTAGGGAAAATATTGGGAAGTCGATATAGAATCTCAATCCCTTTTCCCATCCATTTTGTCTATTAATCTGTCATACACAAACTGATAGGCCTCCTTCGGATTAAAAGTAACATCCGGCCTCAACAGCGGATTGACATCCGTCACGAACTCATCGTCCGACATCTTCTCCTGCATGTTTTGCACGTATTCCTTGTACGATGGTATCCGATCCACCACAAACTCCATATACTTCCGATAACACTCCATAACCTTCTCCGTGTCGCATTCACGGGCAGTAAGCCCTTTGTGCATATCAAAAAGGTCACGTCCTTTCTTACGCTGGTATAAGGCACGCAACTTCGTGCCCATCAATTCCTCAAAGTGATAGGTGGTCAGCGCCGCCTCGCCAGTAAACCAACTATTCTTTACAGCAAACGGCACTTTCACCAGCCCCATCACATTGAAGTGCTCAAAACAGTTGATTTCGATTTTCAGGCGTAGCTGTTGCACAGGTGGCAACTCCGAATCAAAGCGGAAGTACAACTTGTTGCTATGCTTCTTTTGCGCCGTGCTTCGGTTGGGTAGCCAATCCAGCACTTCGCCCAATCGGAACATGATTGGTTTGATGGGCCCAGGCGTTATCTGTACCAAGTCGATGTCCTCACTGTATCTGGGTTGAGGCTGCAAATAGAGCTTGTGCAAGGCTGTACCACCGCGGAAAGCCAGCTGCGAAGCCAGAAACTCATCACTGAAAATACTGACCAGCGCACGGCAAATAATTAGGTCTTGCTCGACCATGGTGTCCGTGTTCCATGGCACCTGCTCGTACCATTCCTGTATGGAGTATTGCGGTATCATATCTCGTCTATTTCAAGCTGATAGTTTTCGATAATCTTCCAACGCTTGTCGACGGGCATCCCTTCATTGACGGGGACCTCCTGCTTTAAAGGCGTTTTGCGCAGCGGCTTTCCCGTTTTCTTAATCAAGGCAAACAAGTCGTCGGCTTGTTGCTGAGCCTCTATCAACTCGAGCAGATAGCCCAGGCGTTGAAGGGTGCTGTTGCTGTAATGGCTCAGCAAGGACAGCTTGCTCTCGTCCCACGAAGTGGTTTCGCTCAATTCCATCAATACCTCGGCAGCTCGGCTTAGGCCGCCTATCTTTTTCTCTTCGGCCACAATGTCGAGTGCTGTCAGTTCTGGCCCCGACACGGTCATATATCCCGCCTGCGTCTTCAGCTGTTGGGTGAACTCGAGCGGCAAGTCTTGCCTGAGCGTAAACACCAGCTGGGTCCCGTTCTTCACACCCGAGCGGATAGGCTTGCCATTCACCGTCACCTGAAACACCATGGGACGTTGATGAGCAGCACCGTTCATCGCTGCCGCTGTCAGCAGCGAAACGTAATAATCGCGTCCAAGGAATTTCATCAGTCTGTCGATATAGAAAGTGGGCGGGACAACACCCTTCAGCTTGTATTCAGTAGGGATGGCCATGTAGAAGTTCTGCCAGGGCGACATGATGATGCCCCGTTCGGTCAACCGGTTAAGACTGTTCTGCATGGCCTGTTCCGAGATGGGCAACTGCAAAGCCTGCACATCCTCCTTCGTGAAGATATACCGTCCTCTTATCATCTCGCTGTTGACCCAATCCTGTAAGTTCGTAGCCTTTGACATTGTAGCTTTATTTTGTTGTTTCAAAAGCAAAACTAATCATTTATTGATTATTTATGCAAATCTGCTGCAAAAATAATCAACTTTTCTCATATAGCAGCCATAAAAGCTAAAACTCATCAATGTTTATTTATAGTCATTCTTAAACAGCTGCTCCGCAATCAGCAGCTGGCAATAAAGCCCTCAAACTCACCGAGGCTGTCGGCCTCGGGGCTTGCCGCAAACTGCATCATCACCGCCAAGGCGCTGTCGGGCTGCTGCCACATCAGGCTGTCAATCCCCACCAGCGCTCGGCAGGCTCCCCCCTCGCCTCGGGGAGAGGGGCCGGGGGTGAGGGTTGCAACCTGTAGAAAGCCAGCATTGGGGAAAAAACACGAAGCATCTGTAAGTCTGCCAAATTTTCGTACTTTTGCAGCGCGAAAAACACATACGGATATGATTACATTAGACCAACAAAAAGAATTATGTAAGAGGATTGATGCCTTGAGGAGGTATCTTTGACGTGGACCGTCGCACCATCGAAGCCCAGGAATTAGACGAAAAGACCCAAGACCCACAGTTTTGGAGCGACCCGAAAGCCGCTGAAGCCACGATGAAGAAAGTACGCGAGGTGAAAGGCTGGCTCAATGGCTATAAGGAAGCCGCCCAAGCCTATGACGACTTGGCCGTATTGTTCGACTTCGCCAAGGAAGGCGAGGCCACCGAAGAGGAAGTGGACGAACAATATGCCGCCACCATCCAGATTGTGGAGGCTTTGGAATTCAAGAATATGCTGCGCGACGAGGCCGACCCGATGAGCTGCGTGCTGAAAATCAACGCGGGCGCAGGCGGCACCGAGGCCCAGGACTGGGCGCAGATGCTGATGCGTATGTATATGCGCTATGCTGAAAACCACAAATACAAACTCACCATCTCGAACCTGCTTGAAGGCGATGAGGCCGGCATCAAGTCGGTGACGATGAAGATTGAGGGCGACTACGGCTACGGCTACCTGAAAGGCGAGAACGGCGTGCACCGTCTGGTGCGCGTCAGCCCCTACAACGCCCAAGGCAAACGCATGACGTCGTTCGCCTCGGTGTTTGTCACCCCGCTGGTCGACGATACGATTGAGATTGTGGTGGAGCAGTCACGACTCTCGTGGGACACCTTCCGCAGCGGCGGCGCTGGTGGACAGAACGTGAACAAGGTGGAGTCGGGCGTGCGCCTGCGCTACCAATATAAAGACCCTTACACGGGTGAGGAGGAGGAAATCCTCATCGAAAACACCGAGACCCGTGACCAGCCCAAGAACCGTGAGAACGCCTTGCGCCTCTTGAGGTCACAGCTTTATGACCGCGAGATGCGTCACCGTATGGAGGAGCAGAACAAGATTGAGGCTGGCAAGATGAAGATTGAGTGGGGCTCGCAGATTCGTTCCTACGTCTTCGATGACCGGCGCGTGAAAGACCATCGCACCAATTACCAGACTTCGGACGTCCAAGGGGTGATGGACGGAAACATCGACGCGTTCCTCAAAGCGTATCTGATGGAATTTGGAGGGAAGAAGGAATAAAGACGAAAACGGGCGGCCAAATGGCTGCCCGTTTTCATTTCAAGTAGTTTGCTAAGATAAAGTTCAGTCGACGTTGTCGTGCAGGAAGGAGTTTTGTCCGCTGATGCCGTTTTGAGAGGCAGAGTAGTGCGACAGGTCATTGTCGGCTTGACTGATGATGTCGACATCGCGTCTCATATAAGCCGGCTGGTTTTCCAGTGCTTCCATTCCACGAGGGGTGTGGTAGTTCATGCTCAGGGCGCGTAGGCGTTGCTTGCGCAGCTCTTCCTTCGGATCGGTTTCCTTGGCTTTTTTAGCCTCAAGAACCGCCACCTCTTGGGCGGCTTTCTCCGTGACTTCTTCCTTGGTCATGATGCGCGAGGTGATTTCGAAGCCTTCGTCGTCGTTGCTCTGATGGAAGGGGTTGTCGAAGACACGCACCTTGGGCTTTTCTTCCACGCGAGGCATCACGGGAGTCCTTTCGGGTTCGGGAGAGACCACAGGCGTGTTTTCCACTACGGGAAGCTCATCGTCAAGCGGCTCGTTGAGTTCTTCCTCGATGTCGAAGAGGCTGTGGATGACACGTTCTTCCTGGACGGGTTGCGGCTTGGGAGCCGGCTCAGCAGGTCTCTCATCGACGATGGGTTCAGGATGGCTTTCGGGAACGATGTTTTGGGGAGCGACGCTTGTGGCCGGTGTCTCTTCCTTCAGTTCTCCACCGAGGGTGTACACCTTTTTCTTTACATTGGTCTTGGGCTCGGTGTTTTGTTCGGGGGTGTTGCTCAACACGTTGGGTCTTTGCTCGTNNATCTCAAGAATCTCGTCCACCTCGTCAAGGGATACCTCATCTGTGCCCGAGGTGATGTAGAGCAGGATGTTCTTGGCGCCTTCAATGTTTGAGTCGTTGAGCAGCGGCGAGTGAATGGCAGCGCGGATGGCCCTTTCGGCACGGCCTTCGCCCTCTGCGATACCTGAGCCCATGATGGCTTTGCCGCTGTCCTTCATCACGGTGGTGACATCTTGGAAGTCCACGTTGACATATCCCGGAACGGTGATGATTTCGGCGATGCCTTTCGCAGCCGTGCTTAATACATCGTCGGCCTTGCGGAAGGCCTCGGAGAGTTTGAGGTCGCCATATTGGTCGCGCAACTTGTCGGTGCTGATAAGGATGAGCGTGTCGACACATTTCTTCAGTTCATCAATACCAGCGAGAGCTTGCATCTTGCGACGACGGCCTTCGCGCTCCATGGGCAGTGTGACGATGCCGACGGTGAGGATGCCTTTCTCCTTTGCAATCTTGGCAATGACAGGAGTGGCTCCGGTACCAGTGCCACCGCCCATTCCAGCGGTAACGAAGAGCATCTTGGTGCTGTCGTCAAGCAGCTTCTCGATGTCATCCTTGCTCATCTCGGCTGCCTCACGTCCCTTGGCGGGGTCATTGCCGGCCCCGAGGTCGCGCTGGCCCAGATGCAGCTTGGTCTTCACGTTGCTTTTCATCAGCGCTTGGTAGTCGGTGTTGCAGAGGATGAAGTCGACCCCTTGTATACCTGCTTCCATCATGTGGTTGACGGCATTGCCTCCGCCGCCTCCCACGCCGATGACCTTGATGTAGTTGGGCATCTCGGCTCCTACCGGTCTGAACAGTTCGTTGTTATCGTATTGATTTTCCATAATCTATGCTGTTTTATTTGATGTTGTCAGGTTTGAAGAGGGTCTCTGAGAAGCGAGAGAGGCGGGTGATGATTTTCTTGCCGAAGCCTTGTTCTTCTGATTCTTCTTCATAGGCAGTTTCAACCGAGTCTTCGTTTTCTGCGTTCACGGTTGCCAGTCCTCTCAGTTTCGCTTCTTCCTTGGCTTTCTGAGCGAGGCGGAGCCGCTCGTCGTGGTCCATACGCCCCAAAGTCTCGATGATGAGACCGATACCTGTGGAGTACATGGGATTGAGCATGTCTTTTGGCGTGTTTTGGGCAAGGTGTTCGTCGGGATGACCGATGCGTACCTCCATGCCTGTGCTGAACTCAGCCAGTTGCTGTATGTGCTTCATCATAGCACCGCCGCCCGTCAGCACAATGCCGGCGATGAGCTTGTTGTCGGAACGGGCCTTCTGTATCTCCATGTTGACCATCTCGAAGATTTCCTCGAGTCGGCTCTGGATGATGCTGGCCAGGTTCTTGAAGGAGATTTCCTTGGGGGCGTGTCCCTTGATGCCGGGGATGGAGACCACTTCGTCGTCACGGTTCTTCTCGGCAAGGGCCGAACCGAACTTCACCTTTACTTCTTCGGCATAGTGGCGGATGATGGAGCAACCGGCGCAGATGTCCTCGGTGATGATGTTGCCGCCAAAGGGGATGACGGCGGTGTGTTGTATCTTGTTCTCCTTGAAGATGGCAATGTCGGTGGTGCCGCCTCCGATGTCGACGAGCACGACTCCGGCTTCTTTTTCTTCCTCGTCGAGCACGGCCTGGGCTGAGGCGATGGGCTCAAGAATCATGTAATCCATGGCGAGGCCGGCATTCTCGATGCACTTCACGATGTTTTTGGCTGCCGAGGTCTGGCCTATGATGACGTGGAAGTTGGCTTCAATCTTGCTGCCCAGCATGCCTACGGGGTTGTTGGCCTGCTCGCCGTCGACGTAGGTGTCCTGGCGGATGATGTCGATGATTTCTTCACCGGGCATCATGTTGATTTTGTAAGTGTCGTTGCGAAGCTCTTCCAGTTCGGCCTCAGTGATTTCGGTGTCGCGGTTGTCGCGCATCAGGACGCCACGGTGTTGCATACTCTTGATGTGCGAGCCGGCAATACCTACGCTGACGCGGTTGATCTCGACTCCAGACTGGTCGGAGGCCTGTTGCACAGCTTGTTTGATGGCGTCGACGGTTTCAAAAATATTGGTGACCACGCCACGTTTCACACCTGTGGACACGGTTTTGCCGTACCCCAGGATCTCGATCTTGTTGTTCTCTGTTTTGCGACCTACGATGCAGGCCACTTTGGTTGTTCCGATGTCTAACCCGACGATGATTTTTCCTTCGTTCATGACTTTATCTTTTTGTGCAAACTACTTGGTTTTTATACTTGAAATTGATGATTTTGATGTCTTTGAGTTCGGCGCTTTCAGCCTTTTGCTTGATGAAAATCTCGGCCCGACGCAGTTTGTCGTCGATGTGGCAGGTGTCACCTATGATGATTTGGGCATCAATGCCTTTCACTACGATGTCGTAATTGCCTTTTCTGTCGCGGTAAACTTGACCGATGCAACTTTTCATGAATTCGTTGCTGTTGATTGCCTTGTAGAGGCGGAGTGCCTCAATCAGAGGCTTGTCCTCGACCAGAGTATCATTTAACGCAAAGGAGGTTGAATCATTGCGCAGCGTGAAACTGCCGTTGAAAACGAGGACGTGAGGCGTGTAGAGTGTGTCAGTTGGAATCACGACACTGTTTTCTGTGATGTAGACGGAGCGGCCCTCACCGTCGAAAACACGTGTCACAGGACAGTATTCCTTGAGGTTGATGCACAGCGTCCCATCCAGGTCGATATACGAAGTACTGGTCTCGACCCAGGGATTCTTTCCCAGACATTTCTGGATGGCGGTCATGTTGACTGTGCCGATGTTGGCGTTTTTATGCAGGTTTTTGATGTCGGCCAACAGTTGTTCCTCGTTGACGAAACCTTTGCTTCCTTCACGTTCAATGTTCACGTTGACGGCTTTGACGGGGGAGGTCAGGTAATCTTCGCGGGCAAAGACGAACAAGGCTATCAATGCGGCTGCGGTAAGTATCCAAATGGTTATGTATATAATCTTCTTTACCATGTGACGATAAGTTTTTCAAGAGGTTCAACAAAACGGTCTATATCGCCAGCGCCCATAGTGACTAACAGTTCGGGCTTTTCGCTGTCAATCAATGCAATCAATTCTGACTTGGGACAGCATTTCTTGTCGTTCAGGTTCACTTTCTCAAGCAATGCCGTTGAGGTGATGCCTTCAATGGGTTGTTCACGGGCGGGATAGATGTCCAGAAGGATGAGCTCGTCGGTTGTGGATAGGATTTGTGCGAACTCGTCCATGAAGTCACGGGTGCGTGAGTAGAGGTGAGGCTGGAAGACGAGGGTCAGCTTCCTGCTTGGGAAGGCGCTACGGATGGCTTGAAGGCAGGCCTTGATTTCTTCGGGATGATGGGCATAGTCGTCAATGTAGCAATAGTCCTTGTTGTTCACACGGATGTCGAAGCGGCGCTTTACACCTTTGAAGGTGGTCAAAGCCTCTGCTATCGCGGAAGGCGCAAGCCCTATCTGTGTTGCCGCTACAAAGGCGGCTGTGGCGTTCAACACGTTGTGACGACCCGCCATAGGCAAGTGTATGTCGGTTCTGCCGTCTTTGCCATAGATGCAGAAATCAGTGATGCCACCTTCTGAACTGAGGATTTCGGCGCGATAGTCGTTGCCCTCGCCAAAGCCAAAACGGAGGATGCCTTCACCTTCGATTTCCAATCCTTCCTTTACGATGAGCTGTTCTTTGGTGAGTTGGGCGAATTCATTGAAGCTCCTGACGAGGTGCTGACGGTCGCCATAAATGTCCAAGTGGTCGGCGTCAATGGAGTTAATAACGCTGACGTTGGGCTGCAAGTGCAGGAAGGAACGGTCGAATTCATCAGCCTCCACCACCAACAGGCTGTTGGCATCCTTTCCTAACAAGAGGTTGCTGTTGAAGTTGTTGGCGATGCCGCCGATGAAGGCTGTGGTGTCGCGTCCACAGGTATGCAGGATATGGGCAGCCATAGCGGTGGTGGTGGTTTTGCCGTGTGTGCCGGCGATGGCTAAGGTGAAATGTTGTTCTGAGATTTTGCCCAAAGCCTCCGAGCGTTTCATTATCGTGACGTTGCGCTGGCGCAATGCCTCCCATTCCTTCAAGTCTTTGGGAACGGCAGGTGTGTAGATGACAAAGTCAATGAGGGCAGGCAATAAGGATGGTTTGTCTTCATAATGGATTGCCATGCCCTCATTTTCGAGTTGCTTGGTAAGCGGGGAAGGAGTACGGTCGTATCCGGCAATGTCAAAACCAAGGCTGCGATAATAGCGAGCCAAAGCGCTCATACCGATGCCGCCAATACCTAAGAAATATATTGTATGTCCTTCTCCGTGTACCATTTATTCTGTTGTTGAGAGTTGTTGGTTTTCTTCTGTTACTGTAGCTGTTTCAAGGGTTTCCTCTTCCATCTCCATGTTGCGTGTTACGCTCAGGATCATACCGAGTATGATGCCGGTAGCCAACATGGAAGTGCCACCCATACTGATGAAAGGCAAGGGTTGTCCGGTCACGGGCAGCAATCCTACAGAAACGCCCATGTTGATCATGGCCTGCATGATGACCAGAAAGCCTAATCCGAAAGAGAGGAAGGCTCCAAAGGTCAAAGGACGTTTCAATACGATGCGCAACACACGTGTGAACAGTATGATGTAGAGCATCATGACAAACAATGCACCGATTATTCCGTATTCCTCCACGATGATGGCGAAGATAAAATCGGAATAGGGATGAGGCAGGAAGTTGCGTTGCTCGCTCTTGCCGGGGCCTTTGCCAATCACTCCACTTGTGGCGACGGCGATTTTGGCATAGGTCTGTTGGTAATGATGGTCGTCAAAGGGGTCAAAGTTTTCTTGTTTGCTCTCTCCCATGGCCTCAATGCGGTTAATCCATGTGGCGATACGAGTTTGTTTCTCGCGTACTTCTGTGACCTGTTGACCTTCTATTGCCAGTTCTTGCTGGGCTTTTTTAGCGCGTTTGTTGCTGATGTTGGTACTGATGGCATCAAAGGCGATGTAGAGGCCGAGACCTACTACGCCAATACCTGTGATGGCGAGAATGTGCAGGAATTTCACCCTTCCAATAAAAAGGACTACCAAGCACACCACCAGAAGGATGGCTGCAGTCGACAGGTTTTCAGGAAAAATCAAGGCTATGGTTGCCAGGATGGGTATTCCGAGCCAAATGAAGACTTCCTTGAAATTATGAATACGGTCGCCCATGATGACAAGTTGGCGCGCCAAGTAGGTGATGAGAATGATTTTGGCCAATTCGCTTGGTTGGAATGAGAAGAAGCCTAAGTTGATAGTACGGTTGGCTTGGTTGAGGTTTTGTCCGAAGAGCAGGGTATAGGCCAGCAAAGCCAGGCAGGGGATAAGCAGCAGCCAAGCGGCTTTGGCATAATGATGATAGTTGATGCGATAGAACAAAAACAACATGAAAAAGCCGATGAGCAGGGTCCCCCCGTGTTTCAGCAGAACACGACCCGTGTTTCCACCGAAATTGTTGACAGCCAAGGCACTTGATGCGCTGTAGACCACAATCAACGAAATGATACCAAACAAAAGGGCCACAATCCAGATGACCTTGTCGCCGCGCATTATTTTATTGATGAAATTCATGGTGTAGGGCTTTTACGGATTCAATGAAACGGTTACCACGATTCTCATAGTTCTCTCTACGGCTCGCTGAACGACTGGCAGGTGAAAACAGAACGATGTCGTCTTTCTTGGCCAGAAGTGAGGCTACGTTGACGGCTTCTTCGATGTTCTTTGCCTCGTAGATTTCGTTAACCACTTTGCCGAAAGCTTGTTTCAGTCGTGAGTTGTCTTTACCGATGCAAACCAAGGCTTTAACGTTTTTGAGTACGGAGTCATATAGGTCGCTGTAATCAGTGCAAGCGTCGTTACCTCCTGCAATCCAAACAACGGGACGTATCAGATTCTCCATGGTGAACCACGTGGCGTTAACTTTTTCTGCCTTTGAGTCGTCGTAATACATCACGCCGTTTACTGTGTCCACATATTTCTGTCTGTGCCCGACGGTCTCCCAGTCACCAAGGCTCTTTTTGATGCTTTCCTTGCGGATGTCCAGAATCAGGGCGTTGATATTGTTGGCCATGCTTCCTGAACTGTGTCTCGTGTTGGTTAATGCTTCTAAGTATGTCATAATCGTGCGGTATTATCTGATTTTGAAGGTTAAGAGGGTGAATGCGGCCAGAAGAATGGTCACAATCCAAAAACGTATGGTGATTTTCACTTCGTGATGCACAGTGTTGTGCCCTTCGCCAGGTCCTTTAAAGGAGACGGTCGAGTTGGGCCAGGCCTTTTTGAAGTCGCTATAGCTGGTTCTGAAGTGGTCGTGAAGCGGGGCTTTCTTCCATGTGCGGTGCTTCTTGCCTCGCTTGATGAAGAGGGCCACGTCGAAATTAGCGAAGATTTCGAAGAGGAATACACCGCAGAGCAAAGGCAGTAACAATTCCTTGTGCATGATGATGGCTGACACCGCAATGATGCCGCCAATGGTCAGGCTGCCAGTGTCGCCCATGAAGATTTGAGCCGGATAGGAGTTGAACCACAGAAAACCGATGAGGGCTCCCACGAAAGCGGCCAGGAAGACCACAAGCTCTTCGCTGCCTGGGATGAACATTAGGTTAAGGTGGCTTGCTGTGACTGCATTACTGGAGATGTAGGCCAAGAGGAGCAAGGTCAATCCGATGATGGCAGAGTTGCCAGAAGCCATTCCGTCCATCCCATCGTTGAGGTTAGAGCCATTGCTAACAGCGGCTACGATAAGGACAGTCAACAGCCCCAAGAAAATCCAAGCCAAATTATACATCCATTTTGGGCCGGCCCATCTGAAGAGATTGGCATAGTTGAGGTCGTGGCTCTTCACAAAGGGGATGGTGGTGCGCGTTGACTTCACATCGGGGCTTTTTACCACAACTTCCTTATTATTTTCGATTTTCAATTCCACTTTCTCGTTGATTTGTACTGCGGGGCTGAGACGCAAAGTTAGGCCGACGATAAGACCGAGAAGAATTTGCCCACCGAGTTTAGCCTTTGCCGGTAGACCGTCTTTCTTGTGATGGAAGGTCTTGATGTAATCATCAGTGAATCCTAATATGCCGAGAATCAAGGTGGTGGCAATCATCAGTAATGTGTAGACACTGTGCAGTTTGCCAACCAGCAGTACGGGAATCAGAATGGCCGTGATGATGATGACACCGCCCATCGTGGGTACCCCGACTTTTTTGGTGTTGTACGGGTCGATTGAGGCGTTACGTTGGGTTTCAACTACCTTCTTGCGTTTCAGCATCTTAATGAACCAGTTGCCAAACCATACCGAAACGATTAGGGCAAAGATGATGGCTACGGCAGCTCGGAAGGTGACGTAGTTGAACATTCCCGCACCAGGGAAATCTTGTTTGCCTAAATAATTGAAAAGATAGTATAACATTGTTTATGCCTCCTTGAATGCTTTTGATAGTTCTTCCTTGTCGTCGAAGTGATGCTTTATGCCGTTGATTTCCTGATAGGTCTCATGCCCTTTGCCTGCCAAAAGAATAAGGTCGCCTGACTTTGCCAATGCCACGGCTGTGCGTATGGCTTCGCGACGGTTGCTTATGCTCAACACTTTGTGGCTGTCGGCAGCATTGATGCCCGCTTTCATTTGTCGGATGATTTCGTCGGGATCTTCGTTGCGAGGGTTGTCCGAGGTGAGGATGACGCGGTCACTCATTCTGACGGCAACAGCAGCCATCTCGGGTCGTTTGGTAGTGTCGCGGTTGCCTCCACAACCCACCACGGTAATGAGGGTCTCCTTATTGAAACGCACCTCGTTGATGGTCTTGAGGACGTTTTCCAATGCATCGGGTGTGTGGGCGTAGTCGACAATACCAACAATTCCTTTCTCGGAATGTACCATGTCGAATCTACCGTTGGCACCATGCAACTTGCTGATTTCAACCAAAAGTTCGTTTTTGTCGAAACCGAGTGCTGTGGCCGCACCATAGATGGCCAAGAGGTTGCTGGCGTTGAAGCCTCCGACTAACTGGGTGAATATTTCAGTGCCGTTCACTTTCATCAACATTCCGTCGAAATGACTTTCAAGAATGACGCCCTTAAAGTCGGCATCGTGTTTCAGTGCGTAAGTGAGTTTCTGTGCTCGTGTGTTTTGAAGCATTACTCCGCCATTCTTATCATCGAGGTTGGTGAGGGCAAAAGCGGTACTACGCAGGTCGTCAAAGAATTTCTTTTTGGCATCGCGGTAATTGGCCATTGTCTTGTGGTAGTCGAGGTGGTCGTGAGTGAGGTTGGTGAAGATGCCACCTGCGAAGTGCAGTCCTGCGATGCGGTCTTGTACCACACTGTGTGAGCTGACTTCCATAAAGGCATAATGACAACCTCTTTCGACCATTTTTTGCAACAGCGTGTTGAGTTCAATAGGGTCGGGGGTGGTATGCGTTGACGGGATGATTTCTTTCCCGACGATGTTCTCGATGGTGGAAAGCAGTCCACATAGGTGACCGGCATCGGTGAAGAGCCTATATAATAAGGTCGCGATGGTGGTTTTGCCATTGGTGCCGGTCACACCGACCAATTGCAATTTCTGCGAGGGGTTGCCGAAAAAGTTCGATGCAGCTACGCCTAATGCGTAGGCTGAGTTCTCAACTTGGATGTAGGTGACGTTTCCCTCCACAACTTCGGGCAGGTTATCGCAAACCACAGCGGTAGCGCCGCTCTCAAGGGCTTTGGCGATATAGTTGTGCCCGTCGACGTTAGTGCCTCTGACGGCGAAAAACATCATGCCTTCCGTAGCTTTGCGCGAGTCGAAGGTGATGCCTGCGATTTCGCGGTCTTCTTTACCTACGATGTTTTTTATATTGCAGTTGGCAAGTATATCCTTGAGTTTCATTTCAGAGCGAGTTTGAGGTTCATGATGCATTTCCCTTTGATGCTGTCACCTGCTTGTAATGATTGTTCAGTGACAATACCTTTCCCGTCGAAGCGGGTCTCAATCCCCATGCTTTCGAGCAGATAGACGGCATCGGTAATATTCATTCCGACTACATTGGGAACGGTGTTTCCTGTGACTTCCGCACTGTGGATTTTTTTGCTGCCATCTGGTGCGTCTTCGACGGTTACCCATTCTTCATCGATGGAGTAGTCTGTGTAGGTTGCGTCAATGCCGTTTAGGTAGTTGAGAGCTTGACTCCGATTAACGATGGCAGGTGCGGCAACAGCCGTGTTGTCAGCAAGACCACTTGGGTCATCTTCAATGCCTAATCGCAAAGCATAGACCTTCTCTGCAATCTCACGGAACCCAGGAGCTGAGACGCTGCCTGCCGCCCAATGCTGACCTCGGGCGCGATTAACAACGACGATGCAGCTGTATTTGGGCTTGTCGGCTGGGAAGTAACCCACGAAGGTGGTGTTGTAGAGCTTATGATAAACACCGGGCTCGCGGTATTTATATCCTAATTTCGGGTGGCAATATTGTGCAGTGCCGGTCTTGCCTGCTGTACGGAAGGCACAGTCGGATAGCTGACGTTTTGCTGTACCGCGTTGCACCACGCCTTCAAGCATGGTCTGTAGCATAGCGATGGCTTCGGGTGATGCAATCTGCTCATTCAGTACGACAGGCTCAAATTTCTCGACAGTTTGGTTGCCGTTACGGATTTCAGTTACGAATTGTGGCTTCATCATGCGACCTCCGTTGGCAATGGCGTTGTAGAGCGTGAGCAACTGCATAGGAGTGACGTTAACTTCATATCCGATAGACATCCATGGGAGTGAAACATTTGACCAGATTTTCCTTCCGTCTTTGGTCTTGTCGGTGGGGTGCTTGATGAGTGGCTGTGCCTCACCTGCAATACCAGTTCCAACCTTTTTATTTAGTCCTAAGGCATAAAGGCCGTCGACGTATTTCTCCGGATGTGTCATGAATGACTTGGTGACCAGTACAGCTGTGCCTTTGTTGGAAGATTGCTCAATGACTTCCTGAACGGTGCAGATACCGTCTTTGGCGAAACTGTGGTCATCTCTCATCACTCGGTTCGAGAATTTGATGGGTCCTGTGCCGATGTTGACCTTGTCTGTGAGTTTCATGTCAGGGAAGTTGTTGAGAAGCACTACCATCGAAGCGATTTTGAACACTGAACCGGGCTCGTATCGCTCAGCTAAGGCGAAATTGTATGATTCCTCATATTGATTGGTCTCGTGGTTGAGTTTCAGGTTGGCGAGGGCGCGAATGTAGCCGGTCTCAACGTCCATCAAGATGGCGCAACCCATTTCGGCCTTGTTGGTAATCAAGGTATTGTTGAGCGCATTCTCGACGATATCCTGTAACTTGACGTCGAAAGTGGTGTATACGTCGGCTCCGTCACGAGGATCGGCATTGTCTTCTGAATTCTCCATTATCCAGCCTCCATGATGGATGCGTCTCACTAACTGCTGTCCGTTAATGCCTTTCAAATGGTCGTTATAGGCACCTTCGATACCCACAAACAGTTTTTCGTTCTCGTTGACGTAGCCGATCATGCGGCCAGCCAATTCGTTGTAGGGTCGAGCGCGACGGATTTTTTTCTCTGCAATAATGCCTCCACGATTGGGTCCCAACTTGAAAATGGCGAATTGCTGCATCTTGCGGTAGTCGTTCAGAGAAATGTTTTTCGCGATGGGGTGATAGCGTTTGCCTTCAGCTCTCGCTGTGTTCAGGTATTCTTTCCATTGTGCTGCGTTGCGACGAGGCAGCAGCTCGGCCAACTGTTGGCACAGAGTGTCGAATTGAGTGGCATAGATTTTATCTTCGACGGTCTTGGTGTCGAAGAAGATGTCGTACACAGGTACGGAGGTTGCCATCAGGTTGCCGTCGGCACTAAAGATGTTGCCTCGCGAGGCCTCCAACTCCTTGATGCGGTATTCGCGTTTCTCGGCCATTGCTGCGTATTCCTTGCTGTCTCTTGTCATCACAACGATAATTTGCACAAGAATGGCAATGCCGAATACGAGTACGCCAAAATATACCAGATAGGTTCTCAGCAACGAGGTTTTTTGGGGATCCAGTTTCATTTCTCCTCCTCCTTGTTCTCTTGGTTGTCAACAACATTGATTCTCTTCACAGGTTCCATAAGGGCTTTTATGCCCAAGCCTGAAAGGTTTTTCGACAGCACAGATTGTTTCGACGCCTGCATGATTTCTGACTTCAGCTGGATGTATTCCACGTGTAGGTCATTGAGTCTCCTCGTGGTTTCGGCAATCTCGCGGGTCCGTGATTCGGCAATGTAGGTGTTGGTAATCAAAACCATCAGCATAACCGTGATTGTCACTACGAAAGGAAACTGCCTGACGAAGCTCTCTTTGATGAGAAAGCTGCCGCCCAAGACATTCCACACATTCGTGATGCCGCCGTTACCTCTCTTTTTTTTCTCTCTCCTTTTTTTTCTCTCTCTTCTACTCATGGCTCATTTCCTTTCCGCTATTCTGAGTTTTGCGCTGCGGGCGCGGCTGTTGCCTTCGATTTCCTCTTCTGAAGGCACCATCGGCTTGCGCGTGATTAATGTATAAGGTGTCAGTAAATTGCCGAAAAAGTCCTTTTCTTCCTTACCTTCGGCATTTCCTGTTTTCATAAAGTTCTTCACAAGGCGGTCTTCGAGTGAGTGATAGGACAATACGACCAATCTGCCCCCCGACTTTAGCACATCAGGACATTGAGTGAGGAGGGCGGTGAGAGCCTCCATTTCTTGGTTGACCTCGATTCGCAAGGCTTGGAAAATCTGCGCCAGTACCTTGTTCTCTTTACCACGAGGCAAACGGCGTTGAACGGCGGCCTTCAGTTGGGCGGTGGTTTCGATGGGGTCCAGGTCTCTTGCTCTTACTATGTCGCTGGCGACGAGATGGGCCTGCTGCACCTCGCCGAAGAGGGTGAGGATACGGGTGAGGTCGCCAAGGTCATATGTGTTCACTACGGTGGCGGCATCGTTGGGCGTGGTTTGGCTCATACGCATATCGAGCTCGCCATCGAAACGGGTTGAGAAACCCTTTTCGGGCGTGTCGAATTGGTGGGACGAGACACCTAAGTCGGCAATGATGCCGTCAATTTGGCCTCCGTGATAGAGCTGGATGAAGTTCTTGAAATACTTGAAATTTTGAGGAATGAAGGTAAAACGCTCATCATCGAAAGCATTTGCCGCTGCGTCTTCATCTTGGTCGAAGGCATAGAGGTGTCCCGTCGTGAAGCGTTCCAAGATGGCACGCGAATGGCCGCCGCCACCAAAAGTGACATCGGCATACACGCCTTCAGGGTTGATGTTTAGGCCCCTGATGCACTCGTCCAACATAACTGGATTGTGATACATCTTCGTTTCCTCCCTTATTTGATGTTTTCGCTCAGTATCTTGAAGAATTCTTCGTCGTCGAGGTCGTTGTTGATGGATTGTTCGTACAGATCCTTATCCCAAATCTCCATTTTGGTTGTGACGGCGGTGATGACGAGGTCTTTTACAAGGGAGGCTTTGTCAATCATGTCCTTGGGGATTTGGAGACGCCCGCTGCCGTCAAGTTTCACGAAATTGGCTCCACTGTTGTACTTGCGTAACACAATTTCTTGTTTCTCGATGAATTGGCTAAACTTGGCTCGCAGTTGGTCCTGCACGGCAGTCCAATCCTTTTTGGTGTAGAGTTCCAGGCAGTGGGCATGCAATCCTGGACGAAGAACAAACCCTTCTTCCACTTCGTCACCCAATTGCTCCTTGAAGTCGCTTGGGACCAAAATGCGCCCTTTTGCGTCCAATTTGCAGTTGTGATGTCCTACCAAGTAACTCATTTTCGTTTCGTTGATTTTTCAGCTGCAAAGATACACACTTTCTCCCATTTTTTGACATTTTTCTACACTAAAATGTAAACTAGTTTTCAACATTTGCTGTTCATAACCTTGTTGATAACCTGTTAATTGTTTATTTTACAAATAAATGAAAATGTTCATAACCATCGTGAATTATGGTTCTTGAAGGTGGCGCAATGCGTTTTTCTTTCAAAATCGTGCTTCCAATTTTTCTTTTTACTATTTTTGCAGACTTTTGAGAGATTTTCGAGATATGGAAACACAAGAAAACAACCTCATCGATCTCAGGAAGATTTTCACGGCTAAGGTGCCAAAGTTGATGAAATGGATGCCTGGTTGGCTGTTTCGCCGTATCCAGAAGCTGTTGCATGAGGCTGATATCAACGAGATTCTGACCAAATACGGGCATCTGAAGGGTGTTGACTTCATCAATGCGCTTATTGCAGATTTCAATCTGGAACTCGAACTGAATGGGGTCGAAAACCTGATGGCCTCCGACCGTGTTCTTGTGGCTTCCAATCATCCGTTGGGAGGTTTGGACGGTATCGCCCTTATTGCGGCAGTGGGCAACCACAGGGGAGAGACACTTACTCCTGTAAACGATTTTCTAATGTTTGTGAAGCCTCTTGAGCCAATTTTCATTCCTGTCAACAAAGTGGGTAGTGCAACTGCCAATCGTGAAGAGAATATACGTCTCTTCAATGAAACTTTTGCCAGTGATGCTACCATTTGCTATTTTCCCTTTGGCCTATGCTCGCGTAAGACTGACGATGGAAAGATTCAGGATCTCGATTGGAAGAAGACTTTTCTCACCAAGTCGAAAGCCTATCAGAGAGACATCGTTCCTGTACATATTGAAGGACGGAACTCCAATTTCTTCTATAATCTTGCCAGATGGCGCAAGAAGCTGAAAATTAAGGTGAACATCGAGATGGCTTTTCTTGTTGACGAGTTCTTCAAGCAGCGCAACAAGAAGTTGACTATCTCTTTTGGCAAACCGATTCCTTATCAGACTTTCGACCGTCGTTTTACCGATGCGCAATGGGCTGAGAAACTGAGAACTTTCTCTTATCAGCTTGGTAATGACTGTTACCTCGATTTTGACCCCTCAAAAGAATATAAGGTATGAACATGAAAGATATCATAGCTCCCGTTCCTGTTGATGCCATTATACAAGAATTGACTATCGACAAATTCTTCCGCAAGACAAATAATGCGGGTAATGAGATATATATCCTGTCTGCGCACGATTCTCCTAATATCATGCGCGAAATAGGTCGCTTGCGCGAAATCAGTTTTCGTGCTGCTGGCGGTGGTACAGGTCTCGATTGTGACATTGACGTGTTCGACACTCGTGAAGAAAACTATTTCAAGCAACTCATCGTTTGGAATCCCGTTGACTGTGCTATCGTGGGCGGCTATCGTTTTTTGCTTTGCGATAAATTGCCCGTTGATGTTGAAGGTCAGGTGGATACGCCTACTAGCGAGTTGTTCCTTTATTCCGAAAAGTTTGTTAAGGAATACCTGCCTTATACCATTGAACTGGGTCGCTCGTTTGTCCAACCTGTCTATCAACCCTCCAAGAGCCTGTCGAAGGGGATGTATTCACTCGACAACTTGTGGGATGGATTGGGGTCGCTCCTTGATGTTTATCCTAATGCCAAGTATTATTTTGGTAAAGTTACCATGTATCCGCAGCTTGACCGCATGGTACGCGACCTGATTTTGTATTTCATAAAGAAGCACTTCCCTGATAAGGATAATCTGGTCACAGTACGCCCAGAATTGGATTTGCCAATCATTACCGATTGTGAGTGGTTGGAGTCGGTACTATGTCACGATAATTATCGGGATGATTATAAGACTTTGGTGAAGAAGGTGCGTGAGTGTGGCGCTTCCGTTCCTCCTTTGGTGAATGCCTATATGAATTTGTCATCTACGTTGCGCTCGTTTGGCACAGCCCTTAATCCTGGCTTTGGTGAAGTGGAGGAAACGGGTCTATTGTTGACGATTGCTGATATCTATCAAGAAAAAGTAGAGCGCCATATGGTTTACGACAAGAATGAAGTTCCTTCCCATTTAAAATGAAATCGATATGGAGATAAAGAAAGCTGAGTTTTTGATGAGCAATACGCGTATCGACCGTCTGCCCAACGATAATATTCCCGAGTATGCCTTCATTGGTCGATCAAATGTGGGCAAATCTTCCTTAATCAATATGTTGGTTCAACGAAGGGGTTTGGCTAAGACTTCGTCGGTGCCAGGCAAAACGGTGGCTATCAACCATTTTATCGTTAACAATGCCTGGTATCTTGTTGACCTTCCTGGTTATGGTTACGCCCAGCATTCAAAGAAACAACGCGAAGCCTGGCGCATCATGATCAATAATTATATCACCCAACGGCGAAATTTGGTTTGTACATTCGTTCTCGTTGATTCTCGTCTTGAGCCACAGAACAACGATTTGGGCTTTATGGATTGGCTGGGTGGGAGTCAAGTGCCGTTTTGTATCGTCTTCACTAAGGCCGACAAGGTCTCGAAGACCGAATTGGACAAAAATGTCGAAATGTTGAAGACCAGGCTGTTGGAGGAATGGGAAGAACTGCCGCCCATCTTCATTACCTCTTCTGAAAAGAAGCAAGGTAGGGATGAGGTGCTGGACTACATCGAAGAGCAGAACGCAGTGGTGGCCAACTTAATGAATCGGAAGTAATAACTATATAAAATTCAAATCATTATGGGAGGTATTCTTGTATCGGTACTGATAGGTGCGATTGCTGGTTTTATTGCTGGCAAGATAATGAACAAAGGGATGGGCTTATTGATCTGCATCCTAGTAGGTATAGTCGGTGGCTTTTTGGGCAGCTGGCTTTTTGGCTTGTTGGGTGCGGAGCCTAAAACCACATTTTGGGGTCAACTGCTGGTCGGTACAGTCGGCTCCGTGGTGTTGCTTTGGCTCCTTTCTTTGCTCAAAAGGAAATAAACTGAGGCATTTTATTTGAAATATACCCGGGTGATTCCTGCCCCTCCGGTTTCTAAGGAGGCGTCGCAGAAATGCTCGATGTCTCTATTGTGGCTGAGTTTCTCGCGGATGAGTTTGCGCAGTATGCCGTTGCCTTTGCCGTGAAGAATGCTCACCTCCTTGATGCTCAATAGCTTGGCCTCGTCCAAATACTTGTCCACAATATCGAGTGCCTCCTCGGCGCGTTTCCCTCTGACGTCGAGGGTCAGGTCGAAGTGCTCGGCTTTTTCGCTAAGGTCTTCCGCTATGCCGTTTTGCCAGCGGCGTTGGGTCTTGCGGGCTTCTGCGCGACTCACTTTGCGTAGCTTATCGGGGCTGGTGCGAAGACGGATGCTGTCGAAAAGGATGGTTGCATCGGTGTCGCTGATAGCTAAGATTTCTCCCACCACTTGCATCTCTTCAATGCAGACTGTATCGCCTACCTTGAGTACCACTTCAGTTTCTTCCTTTTTTTTCTGCTCCTCTATTTCCTTGGCCTTTTGGGCAATCTCCTGCTTGGCTTTCTCAAGGTTTTGACGTATTTCCTTTGTCTTGGTCTTCTCGGCTTGTGCTTCCTTGATTTCCTTGATGGTGCGCTCAATCTGGCTGTTGGCTTTCTGTATTAGCTCCTGGGCTTCGTGGGCTGCCTCTCGGAGGTATTGCTTTTTCTTCCCTTCCAGTTCGGCAAGCAGCCCTTTGTATTTATCGACTACCTCAGTAAGCAATTGGTCGGCGATGCGCAAGTCTTGCTCTTTCTTACGGATGGCTTTCTTGTCGACTTCCAGTTGCTGCAACTGTTTCTCGAACTTGAGATGTTGGTCGCCTGTGATGTGGGCTGCGTCGTCCAGGATTTGTCTTGGAAAGCCGATTTTCTTGGCAATTTCAAAAGCGAATGATGAACCGGGCTTACCCGTAATCATCAGGTACATGGGCTGCATAAACTTTGTGTCGAACAGCATGGCACCGTTCACAATGCCCTCGTGGTTGTCGGCCAGGAGTTTCAGGTTGGCATAGTGGGTTGTGACCATTCCAAAGGCTTGCTTCTTGTTGAGTTCCAATAGAATGGCTTCTGCGATAGCTCCACCCAACTGAGGTTCTGTGCCTGTGCCAAACTCGTCGATGAGGAATAAAGTGTGCTCGTCGGCGTTTTCCAACAGGGCCTTCATGTTGATAAGGTGTGAGCTATAAGTCGACAAATCATCCAAGATAGACTGCTCGTCACCGATGTCGATGAAAAGGTTCTCGAAAAGACCGCACTCAGAGTCGACGCGCATTGGGGGCATGAGGCCGCATTGCAGCATGTATTGTAGCAGGCCTGTGGTCTTGAGGCACACCGACTTGCCGCCAGCATTGGGACCACTTATGACCAAAATGCGTTCATTCTCGTAGAGTTGAAGATCTAAGGGGACGATTTGCTTGTTTTGGATTTTCAGTTTCTGCTCTAACAGGGGGTGCCGCGCCTGCTGCCAATTAATATAAGGTGAATCGCGCAGTTCAGGCTTTACTCCTCCGATCTCTTTGGCAAGCAGAGCCTTTGAGCGGATGAAGTCAATCTCGCCCATCATGTTCCAAGCCTTGCGGAGTTCGGAGAGATAGGGCCTCAAAAGCCTTGTGAAAGCCATCAGGATGCGATGGATTTCGCGTCGTTCGGCATATTCCAACTCCTTGATTTCGTTGGAAGTGTCGAAAATCTCGGCTGGTTCTATATAGACGGTTTGTCCTGTTGCCGACTCGTCATGGATGAAGCCTCGCAGGGCGCGTTTGTCAGCGGCTTTCACAGGAATGACCAATCGTCCATCACGGATGGTGATTTCCGATTGTTGGTCGACCCAACCAGCGGTTTTGGCATCACCCATGATTTGGCGGATGCGTTTTTCGATGCCACCTTGCTTGCGACGGATGCTCTGCCGGATTTCCAAAAGTTCGGTGGAGGCGTTATCAGGAATCTCGCCTTTGTCGTCTACGAGGCGATTGGCCTCGGTGAAGACGCTTCTGTCGATATAAATGTTCTCAATCAGTGACTTCAGTCGTGGAAACTCGTTGGCACTTTCTGAATGGCCGAAACGCAGAATGGCATCCAATACGTTCAATGAGGGCTTCAAGGCAAAAAGGTCTTCCACCGAAAGGCAAGTGCCTTCGATTTGGATTTGATGGAAGGCCTCTCTCAGGTCGTGGAAGTCGCGAACAGGGAAGGGGACACCCGTTTGCAGCAGGCGCATAAACTCTTCGGTCTGTTCCAAGCTCTTTGTGATGGAGGCTATGCTGCTTGAAAAGGCCATCTCGTCAGCCCGTTCCAATCCCATTTGGCTGATACAGTAGCCCTTTATCATCTCGCGGATGCCTTTGAATCCGATTTTCTGTTCGAAGTTGGAGGGATAAATCACTTTTGTCGAATTACGGGTTGCAAAGGTAGGCATTTTTCCGATACAGGAAGTCGTTATTAGATGGAGTTCGATGATAATGTATTATTGATAGTGATGGAGATTGCGGGTAAAGCCCGCAATGAGGGTTTGAAACAGGGATTATCTCGGAATTCTCTGGGAGTTGTCTTAGAGTTATCTCGGTGTCACCTCGGAGTTAACTCAAAGTTACCTTAAAGTTACCTCAAAGTGGGTATAGACTAAGTATAGCCTTGGTATAGAGTTGGTATAGAGTTGGTATAGAGTTGCTTTATGTATAGTGCTGAGAAACAGTGTTTTACGGAATAATTCCGTTCATAAGTCTATCTGTGTTGTGTAACTTTTTGATATACAAAATGTTACAAAGAATTATGCCGCCTATTCACGGGCTTGTTTTACAATTGCAAAAATACGAAAAAAGAATGAATTTGGCAAGAAAAAACCTACAATTCTTTCGGATAACAGATAAAATGTTTCACAACGGGCTGCGAGAGTACCGAGATGTTCAGCTGGTCAGAGGCTTCGCTGATGTCTTTCATTGTTCCGTCCTTGTATAAGATGTTGATAGCCGGTTTCTTTGGGTGATAAGCGTGATTGGAGGAAACGCCTTGCAACAAGGCAAAATCGGCCTCCTCTATTGACCAGCCATAGTATTGGGCGATCTTTTTCCGGATTTCTTCAATGTAGTTGGGGTCAAACTCGGTGTCTTGCATCTCGATTTTGAACAGATGCCTGTCGGTCAAGCGTCTGCATAGCTCCGAAAGGACGCGGTCTTTATCGTTGCGCCAGGCTTTTACGGCAGTCATCACGTCGTAGTCGTCCAACTGGCAGAATTGGTCCAACACGAAATCGGGGTCGTGACCTCCTTCGAAAGGTTTCTGGTTCTTCAGGAAGAACGAAAGGGCAGGTGTGGCAAACAAGTCACGCTCCTGACTGAGCATTTTGGCGCGTTTCAGCACTTTCATTAGGGTGTATTCAGCGCTCAAAACGGCTTTGTGCATATATACTTGCCAATACATGATGCGCCTCGCTACCAAGAAACTCTCTACGGAATAGATGCCCTTTGCTTCTATGGCGAGTTCGTTTCCAACGACTTCCATCATCTCCAACAGACGCTCCGCATTCACGCTGCCTTCGGCAACTCCGCTGAAGAAACTGTCGCGTTTCAGATAGTCGATACGGTCGACATCCAACTGACTGGAGATGAGCTTGCTGAGGAAGCCTTTCTCATAGTCTCCTTGGAACATTTTTATGGCCATATTGAGTTGTCCATCATGTAACTGATTGAACTTCTGCATCACCATTAGCGAGAGATCTTCGTGCGATACACCTTGAACGATGCTGTTTTCTAAGGTGTGTGAGAACGGTCCGTGACCACTGTCGTGCAGCAGGATAGCCAACGAAGCTGCCTCAAGTTCTTCGTCTGTAATATCATAGCCTTTGATGCGTAATATCTGCACAGCTCGTCGCATAAGGTGCATCGTTCCAAGACTGTGGGCAAATCGGGTGTGATTGGCGCTGGGGTAGACCATGTTGGTCATACTGACTTGCTTGATGCGCCTGAGCCTTTGGAAGTACGGGTGTTCAATAATGTCGAAATGCAGCTCGTCTGGAATGCTGACAAAGCCGTAGATGGGGTCGTTGAAGATTTTCTTTTTGTTGAAAGAATTTGCCATAATGCATCAGTTTTGCAAAGCGCTGCAAAGGTAGGGATATTTTGCGGTTTTTTTCTTGCGTGTAAAACATTTGCCTTACTTTTGCGTTCTTTTCCCATAAATAGTGGGTGTTATGGACAAAACGACAATTCTTTGGGCTGACGATGAGATTGACCTTCTGAAGCCGCATATCATGTTTTTGGAACAGAAAGGTTACCAGGTGGTTACAGCCAATAACGGTGCCGATGCCATCGAATTAGTGCGTCAGCAGCCTTTCGATATAGTGTTTCTCGACGAGCAAATGCCTGGTGTTTCAGGAATTGAGGCGCTTGAAGTCATTAAACGAGAACACCCTAACTTGCCTGTTGTGATGATTACCAAGAGCGAGGAGGAGCGAGTTATGGAGGATGCCATTGGCTCCAACATCGCAGATTATCTTATCAAACCTGTCAATCCGAACCAAATCTTGCTTTCGCTGAAACGTAACCTGGAGAACAAGAAACTGCGAGACGAGAAGTCGACGATGGGCTATCAGCAGGAGTTCCGCAAAATCAGCATGGACCTCAACAACAACCTGAACTTTGACGAGTGGGTCGACCTCTATAAGAACTTGGTGCGCTGGGAGTTGGAACTACAGAAGTCGACCGACGAAAGCATCAAGAGCATTCTGGCTGACCAGAAGCAAGAGGCCAACGTGCAATTCACGCGCTATATCGAAAGGAATTATGTCGACTGGATTCAAGGCCGTACTGAGAAGCCTGTGATGTCGCATACTGTGGTGCGCGATAAGGTGATTTCGCGTTTGACTGACGATGACAAACCGCTGTTTCTCATAGTGATAGACAATTTGCGTTACGACCAGTGGAAAGCCATTCAGCCGCTGATTGAAAACCATTTCCGTGTGGAGGCTGACGATATCTATTATAGTATTCTGCCTACAACCACGCAATATGCACGCAATTCCCTCTTTGCAGGACTGATGCCATTAGAAATCCGGCGCCGCTATCCCAAATGGTGGGTCGATGAGGAGGACGAAGGCACGAAGAACCAATTTGAAGGCGAGCTGTTGGGTGAACAACTGAAGCGTTTTGGGAAGAATGTCAAGTACACATATAATAAGGTGTTGAATCTGCAGGCAGGCAAAAAACTCTATGAGCAAATGTCGAACCTGATGCAGTACAAGTTGAACGTGATTGTGTACAACTTCGTTGATATGCTTTCCCACGCCCGTACCGAGATGGAAATTATCCGCGAATTGGCTGACGACGAGGAAGCCTATCGCTCGTTGATGTATTCCTGGTTCGAGCATTCCAGCCTCTTCGACATGATGCGTTTCATTGCCGATAAGGGTTGCGAGATGATTATCACCACCGATCACGGATCGACCTACGTTGAGAAGCCTGTCAAGATTCTGGGCGACCGCGAGGTGAATACCAACTTGCGATACAAGTACGGCAAGAATCTGAAATACAATCCGAAAGAAGTCTTCGAGGTGAAAGACCCGGAGAAGATATTCCTGCCGAAGGTCAACTTGAGTACGACATACGTCTTTGCTGGCGAGAGCGATTTCTTTGCTTATCCGAATAATTACAACTATTACGTCAGTTATTATCGCAACACCTTCCAACACGGCGGAATCTCGATGAGCGAAATGCTGATACCTGTGATTTATCTCACAGCGAAGTAGATATTGCGTGAAATAAAAAGTGTAACTTTGCAGGAAATTCGAAATCATGATTTCCAAAGAATTCAATATCCACAGCTTAGAGCAACTATCGGAAGTCTCTGACTATCTGCTCTCTTTGCGCAATGAGGCTGACATTGTCGCCTTTTATGGCTCGATGGGTGCAGGCAAAACGACCCTCATCAAGAACCTCTGCCACCGAATGGGTGTCACCGATGAGGTGAACAGCCCGACTTTTGCTATCGTCAATGAATATGTCACCGAGGAAGGTGATTCGGTCTATCATTTTGATTTCTATCGTATCAAAAAGTTAGAAGAGGCTTACGATATTGGATTTGAGAACTATTTCGATAGCGGAAATCTTTGTCTTATCGAGTGGCCTGAGATGATTGAACCGCTGATGCCTGAAAAGTACATCCGCGTGGAGATTCACCACGGCGAAACAGACGATGAACGAATGATACAATGTGAAATTATAAGTATTTGATCATGATAAAGTTGAAAATCGTTTTTTGTTCGGTTTTGCTGGCAGGTTTATTGTCGTCATGTAATCCAGTTGGAAATCAATCCTCTTCTGGGTATGACCGCACAAAGGTTGAAGAAATAATTGCTAGCCACGATACGACCATCCTTTATTTCATGACTTCTTGGTGCCAAGCGAGTCAGAGCAATTTTGAAAGAAACATGAAACCTTATCTTGATAAAGCCGCTGATACTAAGG
>LXOW01313603.1_pt1 | contig 30946 bp, 33 predicted proteins | sample 1368591 | NCBI WGS metagenome assembly LXOW01 (sample SAMN04884650, study PRJNA319009) | bovine gut metagenome | isolation source: Cow rumen | host: Bos taurus | place: Italy: Legnaro (PD) | collected 2014-07-09
GTTTCCGTTTCGGGAACGGTCCAAAAAGACCCCGTGTATCTGATGGCACCCCAAGGTCCTTCCATAGGTAAGGGTTGTTCCATGGGTAGTAACGAGAATCCGCTGCTGTTGACCAGCAAGGGCGCGCATTGCTTTCTGTCGTTGACGGCAAGGATCAGAAAAGCGTTTTCTGCTACTTGGCAGGCATTGGCCTGAACATTGCGGTCCAAAAGGGACTGCGGATGCCATTTGTCCAGCAAAGCCACCCTNNTCAACGATATTCTCGGTAGCACTGCAGTAACTATTATATGTGGCTCCAATAATCCAGGCATTGTCGTTCCCCATGGGCAGTATAAAAGGATAGCTGCGTTTGTCAGAGGTGGTGTCGGTCCATAAAATGTTGCTGTTGTAGATTTCAGTGAGGTCGGTAGCGTACCAATTGCCGCTGATGACAATATCACCGTTCTCCAACTCCAAAGCGCTGGCATGTGCCCTTTTTTCTTCCATAATGGGAGCAGGCGCAAAGCTGTGCGTTTTAGGATGGTAACGCTCCACACCCCAAGTTTGACCTATGCCGAAGTTGCTTTCATAGCCGCCACCTACCAAAACATCACCGTTTTTCAACACAAGGGCGAAGGGCGTGTCGTGTGGATAGAGGGTAGGAAGAATGTGCCACCGTCCACCCGAGAAATATTCTGCTGTAGCAGTGGATACAAATCCTGTGGTGTGACCACCTATTACCAAAACATGGTCGTCGGCCCAAACCAATGCATGACCGTTGCGGGGCGTGTTCAGGTCGGGGAAGCGTTTGGCTTCCATCGGGATAAACGAGAGGTCGCCTTGTTGTAGCACCTCAGGCGCTTGCTGACACGATAGCATGAGCAGCAACATGCAAACCGAAAAAAACAGGTGTTTCATGCGACAAAAATAGGTGTTTTCCCTCTTCCATGGCTTGTTTTTGGAATTTGTCACCTGATTTTTATAATTTGTCACCATTTTTTATAATTTGTCACCAAGATTTTTAGAATCTGTCACCTTGCCGACAGGGATGGTTGGCGGAGTTTTCCGTAATTTTGCGCAAATTTTATGGATATGAAAAACAGAAAGAAAACATGGAAAGTTTTTGGGCTTTCGCTGGGCTTGGCTTTGGTCCTGCTGTCGACGAATGCGAATGCCCAGTATGAAGGCAACCGAGGCATGTTCGGCAAGGGCGAAAATGTGGATGCCAGTCCTTCGCGCGGAATAATGGATCGTGGCTTAATGGGAGGCGGCATCACCAACCAAACCTATGGCTCCAATGCCGATGGCTTCGGCATCACCAACCAGACCTACGGGCAAAATGAGGGCGTGCCCCTCGGCAGCGGACTGCTGATTATGGCGGTGGCAGGAGCCTGCTATGCCGGAATGAAACGGAACAAGAAACAAACAAAAAAAGTAAAACAATGAGAAAATACAACTTCATTTTGATGGCATTCGCGCTGCTTTTGGGCATGGCGCAATGCAAAAAAGAACCCGCAACCCCGAACGGGGACAACAACGGAGGCGTGAGAATCACCTTGAAAGTGGACGACGGCGACAACGGTGAAAAACTGAATGTCTATCCCGCCACAGGTGCAGTCATCTTCACTNNAGAATCACCTTGAAAGTGGATGACGGTCCTTCGACTCCTTCGACTCCTTCGACAGGCTCAGGAACCGATTCAGGAACCGACTCAGGAACCGACTCAGGAACCGATGACGGCGAAAAACTGAACGTCTATCCTGCCACAGGAGCGGTCATCTTCACCCAAGGCGATAAGATTTATGTGGGCAACAACGGAAAGTATGTGGGCACGCTGACTTTCGACAACGGCCTCTTCCAAGGCACCATCAACGACGACCTTTGCTCCACCACCGACTACCTGCATTTCTACTTCGTGGGCAACAAACCTACCTCGCCGGCCACCCTTACGGCAAGCACCACTACCTACACGGTCAATATCAGCGACCAATCCACTGGACTGCCGGCCATTTCGTATGCGCCCTCCACGGCGAAATACTCGCCCAGCACCACGGCCTATACCACCAAGTTGCTCAATAAAAGTGCTTTGGTGAAGTTTGTGCCTTCGACGGCCACATCCCAACTCATCACCGTTTCGGGCATGAAGAACAATGTGACCATTGATTTTGAACACAACACCCTTGCACCTACTGGCACCACGGGCGGCATTACCTTGTATTCGGTGAGCGACACGGAGAAATGGGCCATTTTGCTCCCACAGGATGCTGTTCCCAGCGCGGCAGTGACAGGCATTGGTTTTACTGCTGAAAATATCGCTGTACCAACCATTACCGACAATATGTATTACAATTCAGGCATTGGTATTTCCATGACGGCAGTCTATAAAACCTATGAAGCCGATAACTCAAATTGGTCTACCGTACTTGCCTCGTTCAATGCAGAGCCAACATTCAATCCTATGTTAAAACTAACCGAAGATATAACCATTAATAATAATCAATTTGCAATAACACGTGCGAATGGTACGATTGACTTAAATGGATTTACACTTGAATCTAATGGAGGAACTCGCGAACTTTTCCTCCAAAATAATGTTTTAGGAGAGAGCCTTACGATAACGAACGGAACAATTAATGCACCTGTTGATGGTAATGTCAATTGGGATGATTGGTATTGCGGAACGGTAATTTTTGAAAACATAACTTTCAAAAAAGATGTTTTCTTCGACGGGCATCGTTGCGAATTGACAAATGTCGATTTTGCGGCAGGCAGCAAGTTTGAAAACTATACAGGAGGCACGGGTAATCCAGGCTTGGTAATCATCAACAGCGGTAAGTTCAACTGTGCTTTTCATAGCAATGGAGATTATAGAACAAAAGGAGCGACTACAATCTACGGAGGAAAATTCAGTACAAATCCGAGTTCAATTGCTAATGTTACCATTCCTGAAGGTTACTCCATCAGGTCGAACACTGACTCTGATAGCGGGACTTATCCTTATGTTGTTAAAGCTCTCACTGAACCCTATGAAATCACCAGCTCAAGTTCGGATCCTTCAGTTGTTTCGTTCAATAATGCGGCATCAACTCCAACCCCGACGCTTCACTTTAACACTGATTATGAGTTTGGACTCACTATAACCCGTGCAAATGGCATTGTTGACTTTAACGGACATTCAGCAAAAGAACTATTTATTCAAAATGATGTAGAGGGTGAGAGCATCACGCTCCAGAATGGAACGATTACCCCCAACCCCATCGACGGATCAAATGAAGGTTTCTACTACAAAGGGACTGTGATTATGGAGAATATGACTGTTAATCACAAGGTATTCACTGACGGACACGCTTTCATCATCAACAGCGGAACATATAATAATAAAATTTGTTGCGACACATATAGCGACTGCCCTGGAACGACAACGATATATGGAGGTTATTTCACGGAGCTTGGCTTTAACACTACTACGCAAGGAACCTTCATCCTTTACGGCGGCAAGTATCAAACTCGTCCCAATGACAGTTGGTGCGCCCCAGGCTACACCATCAAGTCGAACACCGATAATGATGCGGCCACCTATCCTTGGATCGTTAGTGCTGATGCTCCTGTGGTTTCTTATCCGGAAGGTGCGATTAACGGCAAGTTCACCATTAATTCCAATGGTGACCAAGTGTATTTCTCGAAGGGCAACTTGCAATATAAAGCGTCAAGCAATACTTGGCAATTTGCCACGAACCAATATGATTTTATTGGAAGTGACAATAGCAATATATCCCAGAATTACAGTGGCTGGATAGACCTCTTCGGTTGGGGCACGAGCGGCTGGAGCAATGGCAATGTGTACTACCAACCATACGATACGCAGAATAATGGAAACAGTAACCAAGGTTACGGGTATGGTCCAACTAACGGAACATCATACACATACAATCTGACAGGTACATACGCCAATGCTGACTGGGGCGTTTACAACCCGATAAGCAACGGCGGCAACACCACCAACACGTGGCGTACGCTTACTGGAGGGAGCAATGGCGAATGGGAATACATCTTCGACAGCCGATCGACCCCGAGCGGCATCCGCTATGCGAAGGCGCAGGTGAATGGCGTTAGCGGCGTGATATTGCTGCCCGACGACTGGAGCGCGAGCTACTACAGCCTGAACAACACCAACCAAAACTACGCGAGCTTCGGCAGCAATGTGATAAGCTCCACGCAGTGGAGTACCTTGGAGCAGCACGGTGCCGTCTTCCTGCCTGCCGCTGGCTACCGCAGTGGGTCTTCGGTCTACAATGTGGGCAGCAGCGGCTACTACTGGTCGGCGTCGTACGACAATAGCAGCGGCGCGTACTACGTGTACATAAGCAATTCGGGTTTGTATCCGCAGAGCAGCATCCGTTGCAGCGGGTATTCAGTGCGCTTGGTTCGCAATGTGGAATAATCATCGTCATTCCCCGTTTCGGGAATAGAATTAGCGGGGCTGCGCTTGGGCGCGGCTCCGCTTGTGGTTATGTGGTTTGTTTTGTTGTTTTTCTGGTCATAATGGTGTGTTTTCGGGAAAATGAGTATTTTTGCAGTCAGAAACATTCAAAATAAACACATGGACGCATCTGCAAGAACGATTGAAAACGACAAAACCCATTTTGCTGTTTTGGCTATTGGTGCTACCGCAAAAGATATGCGCATCAGCACACAGGAGTTATATAATCGTTTGAATAGGTTGGGGCTCGTGAAATCTCTTTTGTTCGACTGTTATGATACGCTTCATGCCGAGAGCATTGCAGGCGTGGTCTGGAATGTTGAGGAAGCATTGAGAAATTGGGAAAAGGAAGGAGGAATCAACTGATGATACTTTTTCATGGCTCAAATGTCGTTGTGGACAGTCCCTTGGTGAACATCGGGCGTAAAGAGTTGGATTTTGGTCCTGGGTTTTATCTCACGAAAATTAGGGAACAGGCGGAGCGATGGGCTCACAGAGTTTGTGTGGTTAGAAGGTCGAGCACGCCTTTGTTGAGTAGGTATGTCTTTGATGATGTTGCTTTACCGAACACCATCAAACGTTTGTCCTTGCCTTATTATAACAAGGAATGGTTAGATTTCATTGTTGCCAGTCGTCGAGGTGAGGCTCCGTGGAGAGATTATGACATCGTTGAAGGCGGCGTTGCCAACGACCAAGTGATTGACACGGTAGAGGATTATTTTTCAGGTAGAATTACAGCGGAGCAAGCCATTGGGCAGTTGCAATTTGCCCAACCGACACATCAAATCTGCATTAGTAACCAAGACATTGTGGATCGTTTTCTGCATTTTGAGGGTTATGAACCTCTAAAATAAGCATCTATGAGAGATCAGGTTTTTTGGAGAAAAACAGCACGAATCATCGGCATTCTGGCCGACAGATTGAATATCTCGCAAGAGCGAGCCATGGATTTGGTTTATAATTCAGACACTTATGCTTTGTTCACAAACCCCGACAGCGGCTTGTATCTGATGAGCGATGCCTTTATTGTTGAGGATTTGATTAGGGAAATGCAGGATAAAAAATGAGTTCCGTCCGCCTTGTTCGCAATGTGGAATAATCATCGTCATTCCCCGTTTCGGGAATAGAATTAGCGGGGCTGCGCTTGGGCGCGGCTCCGCTTGTGATTTTTTGGGCGAGGGTCCCCTCTGTAAAACTAACTGTAACAACTGTAACAACTGTAACAACTGTAACAGCGACCATCGCGAACCCCCTATTTTGACTAATGACTAAATGACTAAATGACTAAATGACTGCAAAGGCGAATTCGCCATTCACCTTTTTTCGAGCAAAAACCTTTCGGAAGCCAAAAAATTTGTTTATCTTTGCAGTAGCAAAACAAAGCAGCGAATGAGCTATATTAATCCTTGTAACTATCTGTGTTTGTGAAAGATAAATAGCATGGATAGACTTGTAGGCTCTATTCGGAACAATAACATATTCACAATCAATATATTAAATGCCTCAAAACCATAGCAAGCCTATAGCAACGCTATACCAAGCCTATAGGTACTCTAAGGTAACTCTGAGGTAACTCCGAGGTAACTCCGAGGTAACACTGTGATTCCTCTCAGTTTCCTCCCGGTTTCCTCCCAGATCCGTGTCCCGCGTCAAAAATCATGTAGCTTAATTTTGAACAGTTACTTACGACGTATTTATCGGAATAAAAGATTTTGATTATTTTTGCGGCGTAAAAGTCAATAAAATGGAAACGATAACATTAAGGTACGAGGCTGGTGGTGCTTTCGCGAATGCTTTGGCGGCTTTCTTGGCTAAAAACGACGGCTATAATGTCATGGAAAAAAAACCATGACCATGCTTTAAAAGGTAGTTTTATTGGCAAACGCGAATGGCATATCAATCCAGATTGACTTTTGATTTACAAAAAAGACAAAACAATTCAACTCATTACGTTGGTCCGAACTGGCACCCACACAGACCTTTACGGGAAATAAGTTATGGCAACCTCCCCAAACAAAAAGAAAATCTTCAACGACCCCATCTATGGCTTCGTCAGCATCCCTGACGAGCTGCATTTCGACATCATCGAGCATCCTTATTTCCAAAGGCTTAGGCGCATCAAGCAGGTCAGCATGACCAATATGGTGTATCCAGGAGCGAACCACACGCGTTTTGCCCATAGCCTCGGCACCATGCACCTCATGCGACGCGCCATACAGCTACTGCGTGGTAAGGGCTACGACATCACAGACGAGGAACTTGAGGCAGCTTCGTTGGCCATTTTGCTGCACGACAGCGGTCACGGTCCCTTCTCGCACACTTTGGAAAACAGCATCGTGCAAGGCGTTTCGCACGAAGAACTCTCGCTGATGGTGATGCAGAAGCTCAACTCCATCCACAACGGGCGCCTCGATATGGCCATTCAGATGTTCAAAGAGGAATACAAGAAAGGCTTTATCAGCAAGCTGATTTCCAGCCAGTTGGATGTAGACAGAATCGATTATCTGAAACGCGACAGTTTTTTCTCTGGCGTTGCCGAGGGCAGTGTGAATGCAGAGCGTCTATTAGAAATGATGGAAGTCGTCGGCAACGAACTTGCCATCGAGGCCAAGGGCATCTATTCCGTGGAGAGTTTCTTGGTGGCGAGACGCATCATGTATTGGCAGGTGTATATGCACAAGGCGGTGCTGAGTGCCGAGTATATGCTACGCAACATCCTAAAACGCGCCAAAATGCTTAGCCAGGAGCGTGATCTCTTCGCCACCCCTGCCCTGTCGTTCTTCCTGAAGAATCAAAAGCCTTTCGAGAACGGCGACCCCGATTTCGTCTTGGACACATTCTGCCAGTTGGACGATTACGACGTGATGACCGCCGTAAAGGCCTGGTGCAACGACAAAGACCGAGTGCTTTCCGAACTATGCAGACGCCTGACCGACAGACATTTGTTCAGAATTGAAATGCGTGAAGGGGAATTTGAGCCAGATTACATCAACAGCCTGCGCCACAAAATCGCACAGCTTTACGGTTGGTCATTGGAGGAGGCGGATTATGCGCTGTTGCAGGGTGTTTCGTCGAACCACGCCTACCATCCCAAGAAGCCAGCTATCAACATCTTATACAAGGACGGCACGATGAAAGACATCAGCGAGGCCTCCGACCAGCTGAACATCTCGGTGCTCTCGCAGCCCGTGGTGAAGCATTTCATTTGCTATCCGAAGGAGTTAGGGAGATGACAGAATAAAAAAGACTTACCCTAAGCGCGCTGTTCTTGCGGGAATCGGGGTAAGTTTGTTGCAAAGGATGCTTGTTGTTCCTATAGAGTTAATACCACTTTTTAACCCAAAACTCATCAAGGATTTCGTTATAGGTACCTTTTTGTCGTTCCTCGTCTGTCAAATCAACGACATCTTCAAAAGATAAGCATTTCCAATCACCCTTTGACTCTTTACATTGGGTGGCAATAGCCTCAAATTCTTTAGTGTCATTGTCAAAGAAAGTAACGACCCAATAGTGGATTTGCACATCTTTATCTTTGTACCACTCCTCTACTTCCTGCACATAACGGCTTAACTGATCATCGTGAATGCCTGTATAGGCTTTGTTCTCAATGACGATAACATGTTGTTCCTCTTTTTGATCTGGAAAAGAACCAAAATAAGCATCCACTTCTGCTATCAGATCTATTTTTTGCCATTGTTTCCACACCTTTACACTGGAAACTTCAATATTGTCCACATAACCATATTGATTCAGTTGAACTTCTTTTCCTAACAATTTCATCAATGTCCGTTTGGCTAGCTCGTCACCACTTTCACTAGTATTTGCCAACCGTAGCAAATATGAAAGTTGATAATCAAGCATGGCCTCTTTGCCATGGTTGCCCTCGGAATCGTCACACATGAATAGAGAGGGCATGTCAGCAACTGCGAGTTTTGTCTCGTTTGTTTTCTTTTTGTTGAATAATCCCATGTTTCTTACGTTTTGATTGTTATTATTTGAGATAATGCGCAATTAATTCTAACACTAAAGCGCCTCCGAAAATAATGGCAAATATTATTGCAAGAATTCTTCCAATCTTCTTTACCACATTATGAAATCCATGGCCGATTGATCCAGATTTGTATCCTCCATCAACCGTACCATGTGAATTGTCGTATGCTCTTTTGCATCTTTCGGAGCAAAAGTTATGGTTCCATGAGTCCACACCTCCTGCGCCACAATACTTACCACACCAGTCACAGTATTTGTACATGTGACCTTGTCCATCATTTTTCAACATATTCAATCTGCCGTGTTATCCTGTTGGCTCCTCAGTTTTATTGATTAAACATTTCAATTGAGCAGGAAACCATCGTTTCAATAAGGGCATAAAGAAAGGCATGAATCCTTTCGTTGTTACCACTTATTTTTTGAGTAGGTGTCTGGAATACCTTTGGAATAAATAAGGGTCGAATAAATTCACGCCTACACGTGAACCTTCCGCCTTCTTATTCCCATTCCAAAGTAAGTTTTCCAGACTTTACTCAAAGAGAACAAGAGCGTCAAGCTCAATATGTCTTTATTATGTCAGTTTCTTAAGCCACGGTTTTTACTTTTATTTGTTACTACTACAATCCTATCTAATACAACAAAGCTGCTTTATTTACGTTTTCTAACTTTGGTCTTCCTTTGATTCTTTTCCGGATGTTTCACGGAATCAGTGAAATCCGACCAATCCTCCACCTTGAAGCCTCGGATGTCGCGCACTGAATTTCTAAACCATTCAATGCTACTCAAGGCTTGGATGGCATCGTAAAGATTCGCCAAACTTGGATTGGTGGTCAGATAGACGCTACCTTGCAGATTGATGAAATCATAGTCTGCCAACACATGCTTGATTTCGTAATAAGCATTGTTGTAAGGCTCGCCGTAATGCTTCTCCAATTGGGCGACAACCATGTCAAAGGCTATTGCAAACATAGCTCCTTCTCGTTGACAGGTTCAAAATAATCGCTCTCGCCCCAGAAAATGCGACCGAGATTATCCTTGGCAGCAATGACAATGCCACGATAAGGATTGTTCTCTACCTCAATCACTTCGCCCATCACCCAATCGGTCAAATGGGTGAGATAAGGGCTGATGTTCACAAGTTGTCCGACTTTCATAATTGTTCAATTTGCTGCAAAATTACACAATTTTCCAAATATTGGTCCTTTTCAGGCATTTTTTCCAGCAGCATTCATCGCCAAAGCCCTACGTTTCGAGTCTTCCATCACCTCCAAGGCTTGCTGTTGCAAGAATTTCTCTTCCTCGGTTTCAGGGACGAGCGTCACGCCGTGGGGCTTGGAGTGGTGGTTTTCGTCCAAATAGGAGAAGGTGGCGAAGCCGTCGGCGGCGATTTTTTCGGGTTCGCGGCTGCGATACATCTTTGTGTAGACGGTCAAGGTGCTGCGCCCCACTGAGATGACCTTGCTCTCGAAGGTGACGATATCGCCCGCAAAAATCGGGAACTTGAAGTCGATGCCGTGGAGCACGAGCAGGACTGTATCTTTCGTATCAACATATTGTGCTACAGCAAAATAAGAACTTTCTAAAAAATACTCGGAGCAGCGACCTGCAAAGAAAGTCTGGTGATGGTTGAGGTCGGCGAGTTTGATTAATCTTTGGGAATAGGTTGCTTTCATATTCAGTTATTCAGTTATTCAGTTGTTCAGTTGTTCAGTTTTTCTGGTTTGGCTTTATGAGTCTTTACCCAAGTTTTCGGAGATTGCGGATCAAGTCCGCAATGACGCCCTAGGGTAGGACTGTCAGCAGCCTAAGGCTAAAAGCCTATATCCTAATTTTCAGTCCGTCATAGGCGAGCATCATGCCTTCAGGAAGTTCTCGGTTGATGTCGGCGGCGAGGCCCATGCTATGGCTGCAATGCGTAAACCAGGTTTTCTTCGCCCCTACCCTTTTTGAGATTTCTATCGCTTCGTCCAAGGTGAGATGCGAATAGTGCTTCTTCTTTTGCAATGCCTCAATAATCAGGTATTCAACGCCTTGTAGCTTTTCTATCGCCTCTTCGGAAATCTCGCTCAAGTCGGTGACGTAGGCGAAATTGCCGATGCGGAAGGCATAGCAAGTCAAAGTGAAGTGTTTCAGTTTTATCGGGATAATGTGAAGGTCACCAAGGTCAAAGGGTGTTTCGTCAAGGCGGTGGATGTCGTAAGTTGGGGCACCTGGATAGGGATGTTCTTCAAAGGCGTAGGAATATTCGCGTTTGATTTCGGGCAGGGCGGTGTCGGCGACATACAACGGCATGGGCTTTTGCTGCTTGAAAATGAAAGGACGTAGGTCGTCAAGGCCTCCGATGTGGTCCTTGTGCTCGTGCGAAATGATTACCGCATCCAATTTGGTGACGTTTTCACGGAGCATCTGCTGACGGAAATCGGGGCCGGCATCCACGGCCACCGTCACCTCGCCGGTTTGAATCAAAATGGAGGTGCGGAGGCGTTTGTCGCGCGGGTCTTTGGACTGACACACGGGGCAGGTGCAACCTATTACGGGCACACCTTGCGAGGTTCCGCTACCTAATATTGTGACAATCATATTTTTATCATCATTAGCTTCCACCAAAAGTTTTGGTGGATTTCATTTGCAAAAATAGCGATTTTTCAACAAAAAGGCATCCTATCTCATAGAATTTCCCTACATTTGCAGCATGAAAATTTCTTCCTATCTTCGGAATAGAGCCTTAAAGCATGCTTTTGAGCAGTTTCTCGCTGAGAAGACGCCGTCCAAAATGCCCAATCTTCAACGGATTAACTCCGTTTTGGTCATCCTCGATGAAAACGACAAGAGCATACACAAAAACATAGAGAGCAGTGTGAAAGCCCTTTTCGGGGCCAGCCGCTGCGGATTCATCATTCTTTGCAACCAGATGTCGGACACCATCTTGCAAAGCGACCTCTACAACGAGATTACACCCAAGGACTTCGGCTTCATGAGTGTATTGAAGCCCGACAAGCACGAATACCTTAGAAAGCTGCCATACAGCGCAATGATCATCAACATGGCGGGCAAGAGCGCCGAAATCAGCGACTACCTCTGTACACTGCCAAAGTCAGACTTCAGAATCAGCTTTCAACAGAGCAAGAACGTGGCCATCTATGATTTGGTCATCGAGAATCCCAGAAACACCGACCCTGTCTCCAACATTCACGTCCTGCACAACTACCTGAAGGTGTTGGCAGGGCCGCAACAATAAAAAAGAATACGAGACTACGGGACGGAGGGACTTATAGACAATATTTACAAAAGAATTAAAATGAAAAACAACATATTTAAAGGCACAGGCATTGCCCTGATTACCCCGTTCAAGCAAGACCAATCCGTTGACATTGAGGCTTTAACCAGAATCGTCAACCATGTCATCGACAATGGTGCGGATTTTTTGGTCGTCCTTGGCACCACGTCGGAAGCCCCTACCCTTTCCGCAGAGGAAAAAAAGTTGGTCATCAGCACGATTTTGAAGGCCAACGATGGTCGTCTGCCCATCATGTTGGGCATGGGTGGCAACAACACTCAGGCCGTCATCGAAGCCATCAAGGCGCAAGATTTCACGGGCATTCAAGGCATCCTGAGCGTTGTCCCTTATTACAACAAGCCCAACCAGCGTGGCATGAAGGCACATTTCGAGGCCATCGCCGATGCCAGCCCTGTTCCCGTTGTGGTTTACAACGTGCCAGGACGCGTGGGCGTCAACCTGCAAGCCGCCACCTGCGTGGAGTTGGCCAAACATCCTAACATCATCGCCGTGAAAGAGGCCTCGGGTAACTTGCAGCAAATCATGGAAATCTTGCGTGATAAGCCCGCCGACTTTGACGTGCTGTCTGGCGACGATGGCTTCACACAACCGCTGATGGCCCTTGGCGCGCAAGGTGTGATTTCGGTGGCTGCTAACGCATACACACAGCCTTTCAGCCGCATGATGCATGCCATGAAAGAAGGTCGCACCGACGAGGCATTGCGATTGCATTACGCTATGCTGAAAATGAACCAACTCATCTTCGCCGACGGCAACCCAGCGGGTATCAAATGCCTGATGAGCAAGATGGGGTTGTGCGAGAATGTGTTGAGGTTGCCTCTTGTGAAAGTTAACGAGAAGGTGGAAACCGACATTATTGAAGAATGGAAACAATTGAAAAACATATAAAATGAAGACCTTACGCAATTTGATACTCATGATTGCCGTTGTTTTTTGCGGCAATATTTACGCTCAAAGAAGCCAGCAGGAGTTGAATGAACTCATGCAACAACGCAACGAATACTACTTTACCTTTACGCTGAACGGCAGCGATGATCTCAAGGCCATTGCACACACCATCTCCGTCGACCGCGTCGATGGTAATGTGGTCACGGCTTACGCCAACAACGCTAACTTTGCCAAGTTCCAGCAAATGGGCTATGAGGTGACACTGCAAACACCGCCTTCGATGCTTGAGGAGCATGCGATGTGGGACGGCAGCAACCGCGATGAATACGATTGGGACAGTTACCCGACCTACACAGCTTACGAGAACATGATGTTCCAGTTCGCCACAGACCATCCCGACAAGTGCGAAATCATCACCCTTGGCACATTGCCTAGTGGCCGCAAGATTATGATTGCCCATCTCAACAACGGCGTTGCCGATGGTAAGCCCAAGTTCCTCTACACCAGCACCATCCACGGAGACGAGACCACGGGTTGGATTATGATGCTGCGTCTCATCGATTACCTATTGGAAAACCCGGACGAGCCTGAGGTGCAAACCGTTATGAACAACATCGACCTCTATATCGGTCCCAACGCCAATCCCGACGGCACCTACCATGGAGGCAACAACTCGGTAAGCGGTGCCACGCGCGAAAACGCCAACGGCGTCGACATGAACCGCAACTATCCCGACCCGCACAGTGGTCCCCATCCCGATGGTTACGAATACCAGACCGAAACCCAATGGTTCATGGATTTTGCCGCTGAAATCCCCTTTGTCATGGCTGCCAATTACCACGGCGGTTCAGAGGTGATGAACTATCCTTGGGACAACTCCTACACACTTCATGCCGACGATGCATGGTGGAAACTGGTTTGTCACGAATATGCCGACCTTTGCCATGCCCACAATCAAAATTACATGGTTTTGTACGATTCGGATGCTGAAGACGGGATTATCAACGGGGCTTTATGGTACATGATTGGCGGCGGTCGTCAGGACTACATGAACGGCTATGCCCAGTGCCGCGAAGTGACCATCGAATGTTCCAACTCGAAGACACCCAATGCTAACCAACTGCCGACTTTCTGGACTTACAACAAAGAAGGCATTTTCGCCTATATGAACCAATGCCTTTACGGCATTCACGGTACCGTGACCGATGCTGCCAACGGGCAACCGATCAACGCCACCATCACCATTGAAGGCCACGACGACACCTATTCCTTTGTCGAGAGCCATCTGCCTGCGGGCGATTACCATCGTCCCATCAAAGGCGGCACCTACCAGGTGACCTTTACAAAAAACGGCTATTATCCGCAGACCCATACCGTCACCGTGGCCGATGGCGAGACCATTATCCTCGATGTGCAGCTTGAAGCCGGAGAAGGCCTCATTCCCGACTTCCACGCCAACATGACCAATGTCGCCCCAGGCGAAAGCGTCAACTTCACCGACAACACTTGGGGGGTCGACCTCGTCAGCTGGACTTGGACCTTCGAAGGTGGCACGCCCGCCACTTCCACTGCGCAAAACCCGACAAACATCACCTACAATACAGTTGGTACCTACGACGTCACCCTCACCGTCACCAAGGGCAATGGCCAGACCGAGACCATCACCAAGGACGGCTACATCAATGTGAGTGAGTCGTACAACATGCAAAACGGCACTATCACTACCTGCAACGCCATGTTCTACGACAACGGTGGCCCGACTGGCAACTACAGCAACCGCAAAACCTACACGATGACCTTCTTACCTGTCGATGCCGAGCATAGAATCAACGTCAACTTCATCAGCTTCGAGACGGAAGCGGACTACGACTACCTGTACATTTACGATGGTACTTCCACATCGTCGCCTCTTATCGGCACCTACGACGGCAGCAACAGCCCAGGCTCGGTGACTGCCAACAACGCCGCAGGCGCCCTCACCTTCCGCTTCACTTCCGACCAAGCCGTAAATGCCGCAGGATGGGCTGCACAGGTCAAATGCGTCGACATTGAATCTGTTGACGGGCTTGAAGGTTTGTACGATGTCAAGGTGTACCCTAACCCCAGCCAAGGCACTATTAACGTTGAGGCATCGGGTGAGACAGCATACCAAATTTGCAACAGTCTCGGGCAGTGCATCCTCTCCGGTCGTTTCTGCGACGAGACACAAATCCACGCCGAAAACCTGAGCGAAGGCGTTTATTTCCTGCGCCTTATCGGCGAGCAAGGCACCCGAGTCGAAAAAATCATCATCGAAAAATAATAAGGTGAACCTATCGTTAGTAAAGCAAAAATGAGTAATTTTGCAGCCTGATGAAAAAGAGACTTTTAATATTGGCAGTTTTGGGCCTCGTCGTCCTCGCTTCCTGCAACGACTTCAACCGCATGGTGAAAAGCACCGACAACGAAATGAAGTATGAGGTGGCTATGGACTATTTCGACCGTGGCGACTACAACCACGCCCTGCAACTTTTCGACCTGCTGCAAGCCTCATTCCGCAACACCCCCAAAGGTGAAGCCATCACCTATCGCACAGCACAATGCTACTATTTGCAGCAAGACTTCGATATTGCGAGCTATTACTACAACCGTTTCGTCCAGACCTATCCCTTCTCGAAAAACGCTGAAAAGGCGGCCTACATGAGCGCCTATTGCAGCTACAAGCTCTCGCCCGAAGCAGGTTTGGACCAAACCAGCACTCACAGTGCCATCAAGCAGCTGCAAAGTTTTACAGAGCGCTATCCCGAGAGCGATAGTGTGGACCGCGCCAAATACCTCATGGCCGACCTCAACAACAAGCTGGAGCAGAAAGACTACAATATCTGCCGCCTCTTCTACCGCATGGAGAACTACAGCGCTGCCATCACCTCGTTTGAGAACATGCTGAAGAAATATCCCAACACAGAACACCGCGAGGAAATCCTTTTCGACATGGCCAAGACCTATTACGACTACGCCGAGAACAGCATCACCGAGAAGCAACGCGAGCGTTATGAGTCGTGCATTGAGCATTGCAACACGCTGGCGTATCTCTATCCCGAAAGCAAATACATGCAAGATATAGATGGCATTGCCACCAAAGCAAGAAAGAAATTAGAAAAACTACAATAACCATGGATTTCAAGAAAATCAAGACCGNNGGCACCGGCAACATCTACGAAACCGTTGCCATCCTTTCCATCAGGGCCAACCAGATTGCCTCAGAGATGAAGGCCGAACTGAACGAGAAGATTGAGTCGTTCGCTGCCGCCACCAACGACAGTCTGGAAGAAGTCTTCGAGAACAAGGAACAGATCGAAATCGCCAAGTTCTACGAGCGCCTTCCCAAGCCCACGCTGATTGCCATCCACGAGTTCCTGCACGACCAGATTTACTTCCGTAATCCGGCCAAGGAACAACAGGACGCTTTCTAAGTCCGCCACAAAGACAAGCACCAAAGCCTCGAGGGGCCTTGGTGTTTTTTTGACTGCGACACCAACCAAAGAAAATAACGCCATGAAAAGAGCACTCTCCATCTTACTCATACTCTTCGGCTTCATGATGGCCACCAACGGCTTGAAGGCGCAGGAACTGCAATGCAACATACGCGTCTCCTCCAACAAGGTGGAAGGTAGCGACAAGACCATCTACCAAAACCTTCAGAGCGCCATCAATGAATTCATCAACAACACGAAATTCACTGATATCAACATCAAGATGGCGGAAAAGATCGAGTGCTCGATGCTCGTGGACATCAAGAGCAGGGAAGGCGACTACTTCACTGCCGAGATCAACATGGGTTTGCGTCGCCCCGTGTATAAATCGAACTACAACACGTCGATGTTCAACTACGTCGACCGCAAAGTCTTTTTTGAGTACACCGACGGCGAGGCTCTCGACTTCAACCCCAACACCTACATCTCGAACCTCACCAGCACTTTGGGGTTCTACGCCTACCTCTTCCTCGGTCTCCAGTTCGACTCCTTCTCCCCCAATGGTGGCGATCCTTTCTTTGACATCTGCGAGACCATCGCCAACACTGCACCGCAAGAAGCAGGCAGCGAAAACGGATGGAGCACGACGGGGCGCCAAAACCGTTATGTCATCATCAGCGACATCAACAACCAAGCTAACCAGCCACTGCGTCAGTTCCTCTACCAATATCATCGTCAAGGTCTCGACGTCATGGCAGAGCATCCCGAGCAAGGCCGTGAAGCCATCTTAAACTCCCTCTCTCTTCTGAAAAGCGTCCATGACCGCAACTCGATGTGCTATTTCTTGCAACTCCTCATCGAAACCAAACGCGACGAGATCATCCAGGTGTTCTCACAAGGCGAACAGAAAATCAGGGTGGAAGCCGCTAACATCATGAAGGAAATCGACCCGTCGCAGTCGTCGCGCTACGATGCTATGCTTCAAGGCCCAAGCTATTAACTCTCCCCTCTTCTATGCTTAAGCAATTGCATATCAGCAATTACGCATTGATTGACGAACTGGAAATCAGCTTCGACAAGGGTTTTAATGTCATCACGGGTGAAACGGGCGCCGGCAAGTCCATTTTGCTCGGTGCCTTGGCATTTGCCTTGGGCGAACGCGCCGACACAGGCGTGCTTTACGACAAGGAGAAGAAATGCGTGGTGGAAGCCCAATTTGAATTGAACGACAACAAACTGAGACCCTTATTTGAAGAAAACGACCTTGATTTCGAGACGGAATGCCTCTTCCGCCGCGAGTTGAACCCACAGAAGAAAAGCCGTGCTTTCATCAACGACACGCCAGTGGCATTGCAGACGATGAAAGAGATTGGGGACCAGCTGGTCGACATACACTCACAGCATGACTCCCTGTTGCTCACCGACACTGACTTCCAACTGCGGCTGTTGGATGAGATAGCGCAAAACCAGACAGTTTTGGCCGATTACCAAGCGGAATACGGCAATTATAACACCTTGAAGCGAAAACTCAACGAACTGAAAGAGGTCGCCACAAAGAACACCGCCGAGAATGACTACCTGAAATTCCAATTGGAAGAGCTTGAAAAGGCCAACCTCAAGGAAGGTGAATATGTCGAGATAGAACAAACACTCAGCGTGATGGAGAACGCAGAGGAAATCAAGACGCTGCTGGTCACGGCCAACGGATTGCTGGATGACTCCGAAAACGCCATGTTGGGGCAATGCAACGAACTCACCTCAACGCTCCAAAGGCTGAAGCATCTGTTACCCGACACGGAAGAATTAGCGGAACGCATCGAGAACCTGAAAGTTGAACTCAAGGACATCGCCTACGACTTGCGCCGCAAAGAAGATGAGACCCAATTCGACGAAGGGCAGCTGCAAAGCCTTCAGGAACGCTACGACCTGCTCAGCCGCCTGATGATGAAACACCATGCTGCCGATTTCGAGGCATTGATTTCGCTGAGAGACAGCCTTAAGGAGAAAGTGAATGCCTTCGAGAACATTGACGAGGCGATTGCCAAGGCACAACAACAGCTAGATGAATGCGTGAAGTTGCTCACACAAAAAGCCAAGACCCTCCACGACAAGCGTTGCAAGGCGGCCACGGCTTTCGGTGAAAAAGTCAGTGCGCTGGTGCGGCAGTTGGCCATGCCTTTTGCTGTGTTTCAGGTGGAGGTGCAAAGCCAAGAAGGTTTTGGCAGCAAGGGCAGCGACGAAGTCAGGTTCCTCTTCTCCGCCAACAAAGGCATCGCTGTCGACGACATCCGTCGCGTGGCCTCGGGTGGCGAGTTGTCGCGCCTGATGCTCTCCATCAAGAGTGCCGTTTCGGACTACAACTACATCCCCACCCTCATCTTCGACGAAATCGACACGGGCGTTTCGGGCGAGGTGGCGGCCAAAATCGGAGGCATCATGCGGCAGATGGGACAGTCGCTGCAACTCATTTCCATCACCCACCTTCCCCAGGTGGCAAGCCAAGCCGAGCACCATTATTTCATCTACAAAGACAACGAAGGCGAACGCACGCAATCGCACATTCGCCTGTTGGATTCCGCTGAGCGCATCGGCGAAATCGCCAAGATGCTCAGCAACGACAAAGTCACTCCCGAAGCCTTGAAAGCGGCGGAAGTGCTGTTGAAGAGCTAATCAATTCCGTTTCAAGAACTTGACCGTCGAAACTGCGTCGTTTTCATCTACGATGCGGACGAAATACACGCCTTCGGGCCAAGCATTCACCTCCACCGTATTTTCATAGCCTTGATGCATCAACTGGCCAAGGGCATTGAACACCTTGACTTCCTTCACATTGCCTTCCACAGTGAAACGGTCGGTGGCAGGATTGGGATAAAGTGCTTGCGTTTGTTCCTGTTCAACGACATCTTCTGGGTCGCAGTTCATCTCATACTCGGTGATCTCGCCCACTTCGGGATAGTCGTATGAAGCCACAATCAAATTGTCGTCCCAGTCGTATATTTCATAAGAAACTTCACTAAGGCTGCCATGTGAATAGCATGTGTTGTCGTAGGTCCAAAAGAACTTCACCGTCTGGTCGCTGGGCAATTGGGCGATGACTGTGGCGGAGCCGCCATCCCATAAACCCACACGTTGTGAAATCTTGCCATCCTCATCCAGCACAGCGATAGACGACAAGTCCCAACCGTTATTGCCACTATCGGCAAGTTCGAAACGGACATCGCATGTGCTGCCTACCATGACGGTGTCGCGGGCAACCTTGCTCATCCCTGCCCCGTTAACGGCGTACACCGTATAATAATAGGTGCCATTCTTCTCCACCTCATCATAATAACTCACCTGAGGTTCCGTCACATTCATCAATGAATCAATCAGCACGCCGTCACGCATGATATAGATGGCATCAATCGTCGTGGTAGCTCCTCCGCGGGTCTCATAGACCGGATTGAAAATCACTTTTACATTCATTGCATTGCCTGAAGCCTCCATGTTTTCCACCGCCTTCGGTGCATCGTAATACTCATCTACTGGATGCAGGTTAAACACAGCGTTATGCCAATATGGGAAAGAGTAGAACGTCAGATAGAAGCCATCGATAGCGTAATAGCCGTTGTCGAAGCCACCCCAACCCCAGTTGACATGGAAGAAAGACCAATCGTCATATCCGTCGACCACATAGGCATGACCGCCAACATCGCCTTGCGAAGCATAATACAACGGCATACCAGCATCCAGATTCGCCATCAGGTCTTCTTCCCAACTATCAGAATACTCTTGATAGGTATGCCAATAATCGGAACCGAATCTAAAATAGCTTTCCATGGCAGGGCCAACATCCTGCGAATAGGCGCCACTGGCATTGGGACCATACGACATGTCAACGCTCACGCCCGCATGATACTCTAGTAATGCCGTGGCATCCACCTCATATTGAGGGCTGGCGAAATCAAGAAAATCGGGCATCAACTCATAACGATAGGTAGCCGAGCCAAAGTCGGCCTGTTGCCAACCATAATTGCCATAATTGGTGTCGGCATTATAGCCATGCGAGCCTTCACCCGTGCGGGGCCATTCCCAATAACGCATGATTTGGCTCATTGTGTTGGCAACACAACCAGACTTACAGTGGCCGCTATAGACCGAACTTGGGTCTTCCGGTGCCATATTGTTGTAAAGATCGGTCTGGTTCCAAATGGAAGCCAGCAAAGGCTCCACGCTGCGTTTGGCTTTCCTGGAACTCAACATACCCGTTTCGGAAAGGCTCGTCCAGTCGGCAACGGCTTCAGCGGTACGCTCGTCATTGTTGGCAAACATCTGGCTGAAGCCCGCCTTGTAATTGTCGAAGAAAGTCATCAGTCCGTCGGGCAGTTGGGCGGTGAAGTTACTCTCCGTGGAATAGCCCAAGATGGGTTTCGCGCGGTCGTCGGCCGAAACGATGACAAAGCCCTTGGGCTGCACGGCAAACACATAAAAAGCAGCTTGCCCATTTTCAGCGTATGCCGTATAAGTCAGTTCGGCCGCCTCTGCCTTGATGGCTGTATTAGTCTTCATAAACCTGAGGCCCAACGACTTGGCCGTTGCGACATCAACTGGATTGGCTTGCAGTGTACCGAAAAACAGCGTAGCAAGCAAAAGAGTAAAGATAGCTTTTTTCATTGTTTCATGTTTTATTTGTTTAGAAATCAGTGTTTTTCACCAAAAGGAATTGGTCGGGGTTGTTCTCCTTCGGCACATAGCCTTGGTCGTAGATGTAGTGGTATACAGCACCTGCTTTAGTCGTGTAGGTGCTCGTAAAGTACTTGAAGTCAAAGCCTTTCTCAGTGAGTTGTTGCCTGCTGGCAAAGCCTTTCCCGTTGGGATTCAGTTCCTGCAAGATGTTGTGGTTGCGAGCCAGGATTCCGTTTATCTTTCTCACCACATTGATTTGCTTGTGGGTCTTTTCGTAGTTATAGCTGTTGCGGCACGAGTCGCAGCAGAACTTTTTGTCCATGCGACCGATGATGGGTTCACCGCAGTAGAGGCATTTTCTTTCTTCCATAGTTATCAGTTATTCAGTTATTTAATTGTTCAGTTAAGGCAGGTCGTTGAGCTTGTCGAAACGCCGTCATCTATCGGTCGGCCCTTCGACGGGCTCAGGGGCCTTAGATTATTCATTTAGTAAAAACATATCGCAGGATGTTTGCACCCATCTTTAGGGCTTTTTCTCTTGTTTCTTGCGAGTCGTGGTGCACACGTTGGTCTTCCCAGCCATCGCCAAGATCACATTCGTAGGTGAAAATACATACGATACGACCTTCGTAAATCAAAGCGAAAAGTTGGGGCGGCTTGTTGTCGTGCTCGTGAATCTTCGGCAAGCCGTTGGGAAAAGCATACGGCTTTTGGAAAATCTCATGCGTGTAAGGCAGTTCCACGAAATCCAACTCGGGAAACACCTTTTTCATCTGAGGCTCGATGTATTGTCGGATGCCGTAGTTGTCATCGATGTGGAGGAAACCACCCGCCAGCATGTAGTTGCGCAGGTTTTGTGCCTCAGCCGCATCGAAGACCACATTGCCGTGACCCGTCATATAGACGTAGGGATAGTTGAACAAGTCGGGACTTGACGGCTCCACTGTGGGCACATTCGGGTTGATGTCCGTTCCAATTTCTTGGTTGCAAAAACGCACAAGATTAGGCAATGAAGTCGGGTTGCCATACCAGTCTCCTCCCCCACGATATTTCAGCAAGGCGATATTGAGTTGCTGGGCCGATGCAACAAAGGAAAACGACAATAATATGACAATCAACAACTTCTTCATTTCATTTGATTGATGAGTTGGATAGTATGACAAGCTACCATAGCTGCCGTTTCAGTACGCAATCTTGCCTCGCCCAAACTGCATGGCACGAAGCCGTTCTCTTTGGCTAAGGCCACTTCCTCGGGACTGAAATCGCCCTCGGGGCCGATCAGCACCATGACGTTTTCTCCTTTTTTATAGAGGTCGCAGAGGCAGTCCTTCACGTCATCGTCAATCCAAGCGATGAACTTTTGTCCCTCAAAGGGTTGTTTCACCAGTTTGTCGAACGGCACCAAGTCTTCTACTTTTGGCAGGCGTGACTTGATGCTTTGCTTCATCGCCGCCACCATCACCTTTTGGAAACGCTCCACATTGGCGGCGCGGCGTTCGGAATGGTACGAGGTGAACAGCCTCACCTTATCGATACCGATTTCCGTGGCTTTTTCCAAAAACCACTCCGTGCGCTCGTTCAGTTTGGTCGGGGCGATGGCGATTTCGAGGTTGAAGCCCCAATGGTCATACCCTTTGCGCTGGTTCGTCAGGTTGACGGTGGCCCGTTTGGGCAAAGCCTCCACCAACTCGGCATCGAAGAGATAACCTTCACCGTTGGTGACGCAGAAACGCTCGCCCTCAGTCATACGCAGCACCTTGACACAGTGTTTCGACTCGTCCTCGGGGAGGGTGGTTAGGCCTTCGGTGGCGTTGGGTATGTAGAAAACGTTCATGTTACATTCGGTTAGGCATTCCGATTCCCAACAATTCTGACGCATTGCGCAACAAGGCGGCGACCATGTCGCAGATTTGCAGACGGAACATTCTACGGTCGGCATCGGCCTCCTTGAGGATGCTGCATTCTTGGTAGAACTGGTTGAATTCCTTGGCGAGGTCGTATATGAAATTGGCGACCATCGCGGGGCTGCGGTTCTCAGCAGCTTGGTTCAAGACCATCGGCCAGCCGTACATCATCACGATGATTTCCTTCTCCTTGGGTTGCAGGTCGCTGACCTTCACCTCGCTTTCGAGTTTGATGCCTTGTTCCTCGGCCTTGCGCAGCACCGAGCAGATACGGGCGTGGGTGTATTGCACGAAGGGGCCCGTGTTGCCGTTGAAGTCAATGGACTCCTCGGGGTTGAAGAGCATGGTCTTCTTCGGGTCGACCTTGAGGATGAAATACTTCAAGGCACCCAAGCCGATGGTGTGATACAGCTTGTCGGCATCCTCTGGTGAAAGGTCTTTGGCCTTGCCAAGTTCCTCGGAGACACCCTTGGCCGTGGCCACCATCTCGTCCATAAGGTCGTCGGCATCGACCACGGTGCCCTCGCGGGATTTCATCTTTCCGTTGGGCAGTTCCACCATGCCATAAGAAAGGTGCTCGATGTCATTACCCCACTCGCGGCCGAGACGCACCAACACGCGCTTCAGCACATCAAAATGGTAAATTTGCTCATTACCGACAACATATATCAATTTCTCGGGGTCGTATTCCTTGACACGCAGCTGGGCGGTGCCGAGGTCTTGGGTCATATAGACCGATGTACCATCACGGCGGAGCAGAAGTTTCTCATCGAGACCTTCGTCGCGGAGGTCGCACCACACGGAGTTGTCATCGCGGCGATAGAACACGCCTTTTTCGAGACCTTCTTGAACCAATGCCTTACCCAAGAGGTAAGTCTGTGATTCGTAGTAAATCTTCTCGAAAGCCACACCGAGACGCTTGTAGGTCACGTCGAAGCCGTCATACACCCATTGGTTCATCGTCTCCCAAAGGTGACGCACCTCGGGGTCGTTGGCCTCCCATTTCACCAACATCTCGCGGGCTTCCTGCATCAGCGTGGACTCAGCTTCAGCCTTGGCTTTGGCTTCTTCTTGTTCCTTTTCGCTCAAATCGGCAAAGTTCGCAGGCAGCAGAGTTTTCAACTCCTCTTTATACTTCTTGTCGAAGAGCACATAGAAGTCGCCTATGAGATGGTCGCCCTTCTTACCCGTCGACTCGGGCGTGCAGCCGTTGCCCCACTTCTGCCAAGCTAACATGCTCTTGCAGATATGGATGCCACGATCGTTCACGAGGTTGACGCGCACCACGTTCTTGCCGTTGGCTTTCATGATTTCCGAAACGCTCCAACCAAGGAGATTGTTACGAATGTGGCCCAGATGCAAAGGTTTGTTTGTGTTGGGCGAGGAATACTCGATGACTACGGACTTGCCCGAAACAGGTTTGCGGCCAAACTCACGGTTCTCGTGGTTCGTCTTAAAGAAGTCCATCCAGAACTTGTCGGAAATCAACAAGTTAAGAAAGCCTTTCACCACGTTGAACTTGGCAATCATGTCCGATTCCTTGATCATTTCGGCACCCATCTCGTTGGCCAGTTGCTCGGGATTGCGGCCCGCCAGTTTTCCGAAGGGGAACACCACAATGGTCATATCGCCCTCAAACTCAGGGCGTGTCTTTTGGAAATTCACCTGTTGTACAGGAGGCTCCTGGCCATATAAATTCTTGAATGACTTTATGAATAAATCTCTTAAAACTTGTTCTAACATAGCGAATGAAATTAATTGCACAAAAATAGTAAAAAAGGCGGTCTTGGAATAAAAAAATAGTTATTTTTGCAGTCCGATGAGATACTTATTGCAGTCATCGGACAAGATTGTTTGCTGGGAATCAACCGATTCCACTACCTTGAATTTCCCTATTCCCCATATTGGCGGCCAAATGTTGGCCGTCTTTTTTTTGCCAAAACAACAAATTAAAACCATACGCCTATGTCAATTTCACTGAAAAACCGCAGCCTGATTTCCATCAGCGACTACACGCCGGATGAAATCTGCCACGTTCTCGACATCGCCGAGGACTTTGAGAAAAACCCGCACCAAAACCTGCTGAACGGCCGCATCATCGCCTCGCTGTTCTTCGAGCCTTCCACCCGCACGCGCCTGAGCTTCGAGACCGCCATCCAACTCTTAGGCGGCAACGTCATCGGCTTCAGCAGCACCGCTGGAACGAGCATCCAGAAAGGCGAATCACTTGCCGACACCATCACCATGGTGGCCAGCTATGCCGACCTCATCGTCATGCGTAACCCCATCGAAGGATCGGCCCGTTTCGCCTCCGAAGTGTCGAAGGTGCCGGTCATCAACGCTGGCGACGGTGCCAACCAGCACCCCACCCAGTGCATGCTCGACCTCTACAGCATCCGCAAGACACAGGGCACACTTGAGAACCTTGAGATTACCCTCGTCGGCGACCTGAAATACGGCCGCACCGTCCACAGCCTCGTCGAGGCCATGTGCAACTTCAACGCGAAGTTCAACCTCGTCTCGCCCGTCGAGCTGAAGCTGCCGAGCGTGGTGAAGCAACACATCAAGGACCGCAACCTCGAATACCACCAGTACACCGAGTTGGAGGATGCCATCCCCCACTCCGACATCATCTACATGACCCGCATCCAGCGCGAGCGCTTCCCCGACCCCGAGGAATACGAGAAGGTGAAGAACTCCTACGTGCTGCGCAACGCCATGTTGGAGAACTCCAAGCCCAACTGCCGTGTGCTGCACCCGCTGCCGCGCGTCAACGAAATCCACGTGGACGTCGACGCCAACCCGAAGGCTTATTACTTCCAACAGGCACAAAACGGTGTTTATGCTCGTCAGGCACTTATTGCCGCCATCCTCGGACTCAAATAATCTTGAAATTTTGGAATTAGAAATCTTGAAATTTAAGAATCATGGAAAAAAGAAAAGAACTCGTCGTCTCCGCTATTGAGAACGGCACCGTCATCGACCATATCCCCGCCGACAAAGTGTTCCAAGTCGTCAAGATCCTGGGCTTGGAGAAAGTCAGCACTCCCGTGTATTTCGGCACCAACGTGGAAAGCAAGAAATACGGCACCAAGGGCTTCATCAAAGTTTCCAACAAATTCTTTGAGCCCGAGGATGTCAACAAGATTGCCCTCGTCGCCCCTACAGCTTCCATCATCGAAATCAAGGACTTTGAGGTCATCAACAAGCAAACCGTGACCATCCCGGATCGCATTGAACACATCGTGAAGTGCTTCAACCCGAACTGCGTCACCAACAAGGAGCACGACGTGCCGACCAAGTTCACCGTTGTCAAGGACGCAGAGGGCAACATCAAGCTGCACTGCCACTACTGCGAGAAGAACACCACGCAAGATAAACTTGAATTCATCTAATCAAGACGCGGGACTATGGGACTGAGAGACGCGAGACCGTCTATTGCCCCGAAGTCTAACATAAAAACTTCACTTATGAAGAAAACTTGGATTATCATTATCGCCTTTGTGGCTGTCATCCTCATTTGGGGTGTCGGTACTTACAATGGCTTCGTGCAAAAGCAGGAAAACATGGCCAAGGCCTGGGGGCAGGTGGAGAACGTCTACCAGCGTCGCGCCGATCTTGTGCCTAACCTGGTCGCCGTAGTGAAAAACTACGCCGAATACGAGCAAGGCACCATCCTCGCCGTGACGGAAGCCCGTGCTAAAGCTGCCAGAGTCACCGTCAACACGGAGAATTTCGATGAAACCGAGTTCGCCAACTATGTATCGGCACAGGAGGAATTGGGCAACGCCATGAACCGCCTCATCGTCTCGGTGGAGAACTATCCCGACCTGAAGGCCAGCGACAACTACCTCACCTTGCAGGCGCAGCTGACGGGTTGTGAGAACCGCATTCTCACCGAGCGCCAGCGCTTCAACGAGGCGGCCCAGGTCTACAACCAAAGCGTCCGCAAGTTCCCGAGCAGCATCATCGCCAACATGTTCGGCTTCGAGAAGCGGCCTTATTTCGAAGCTGACGAAGGAGCTGACAAGGCGCCAGAGACGTTTTGAACGCCACCTACGATAAACAGAATCGGGCGGAATCCTAATGGGTTTCGCCCGAATTTTTGATCCAGAAGAGGTGCCAACTTTGGAAATGAAATGGTTTTCCTATCGTTTTAGCTCATAATAAGTACCACGGCCAGTGCCTTCTCTGACAATCAAGTCCTTCTGCATAAGGTCTTCGATATCACGCAAAGCAGTATCAGAAGAGCATTTGACCAGTTTTGCCCATTTGGAACTAGTCAACTTACCTTCAAAACCATCCAATAGTCTATTGATGACTTTCCGCTGCCTTTCGTTGATGGGTATTTCCTTGTTGTTTTCCCAATACTCAGCTTTTGAAATAACCTTGTCAACAACCTGTTCGGTATGTTGCAACGCTTCTTCCATACAGGACAAGAACCATGCAATCCATGGTGTTATATTCATACCACCATGCTGGGTTTTCTCCAGGATGTCATAATACTCTGAACGTCGGTTGCAGAACGTAGCCGACATGCTATAGAAACGGTGTATCATGCCATCGGAGCGGGTCAAGAACATATCCGTTAAGGTACGAGACAGCCGACCGTTGCCATCAGTGAAAGGATGGATGGTGACAAACCACAGTGGCACGATAGCGGCTTTGATAATGGGGTCGATGGATTCGGCATCGTTAGCCCATTGGATTAATTCTTCCATCAGTCTCGGTACTTCGGGTGAGGGCGGAGCCTCAAAATGCACCTTCTCGCGGCCTAAAGCACCAGACACCACCTGCATCGTCTCCTGACCTTCGCGCCACGCACCTACCTTGAACCTAGCACCATGTGGAAACAAAGCGGCATGCCATCCGAACAAACGCTCTGCGCTCAATGGTTTGTTGCAGTTTTTCACTGCGTCCACCATAACGTTCACGATGCCTTCCACATAACGGTCGGCGGGTGGCAGGCCTTCGCGTTCCAAGCCCAATTGCCGTGCCACCGAAGAACGCACCGATTTCCCATCAAGCAGGATGCCTTCAATCTTCGAAGACTTCATCAAATCATCGGTCATCACATCGAGGGCGGTATTCAACTCGGTTTCAAAACCCAAGGTGGTGATACGGCCAATCAATATCCCCTGTTTTATCCTAACCTCCGCCAGAGGCTTTGCCAGCTGTTCGGCATCCCAGGTGAAATGCGGCCATTCCGGATGTTGCCAAATATAAGTTTCCATGTCCAAAAAATGTTTTGCGGTGCAAAAATACAATTTTCGCCGCAAATTTGCGGTGCAAATGGAAATTTTTCGCCGCATTATTGGAAAACGAGTGGAAACTATTCGGTTTTCACTCGTTTTTGGTTTATAAACTTATTGGGGAGCGAACAAAATCGTTTAGTATAATAACCTATTTTGATTTAAAAACGGTTGTTATAACAACCGAAAATAATAAATTAATGGTTATTGCATTAACCTTTTTTATATCTTTGCTGCCGAAATGCAAAACATTGACTAATGTCAAAATTGAAAATTCACCGATACAGAGTGAGTTAATCAAAAACGCCAACAGCGCTAAAAACAACGGGAAAAATGGAAACGCTATTCAAAAAACACCAAATTCTGATTTCTCAGGTAAGTATGGACATCGTCCGTGAAACGATAAACACCATATCGTGGGAAAAGCAACTGGTGGGTATTCGAGGTTCGAGAGGTGTAGGTAAAACCACGCTGATGCGCCAATATATCAGGCAAAACTACGGCACCAAACCAGGCGAAGCTCTTTATTGTGCTTTAGACAGTCTCTATTTTACCAACCACAGTTTACTCCAATTGGCCGAAGATTTCCACTTAATGGGAGGTAAACATCTCTTCCTTGACGAAGTACACAAATACCCTACTTGGAGCAAGGAAATCAAAGAAATCATCGACCTTTATCCCGATTTGAAAATCACATTTACGGGTTCTTCATTGTTACAGATTCTTAATGCCGATGCCGACCTCTCGCGTCGGGTGTTGAGTTATGACATGGCGGGCTTGTCGTTCCGCGAGTTCCTCCATTTTTATAAAGGTATACAATTCCCTGTGAAGAGTCTAGGCGAAATTCTTTCCGATGCAGATGACATTTGTTTGGAAATGAATAAGCTATGCCGTCCCCAACAGCTTTTTCAACAGTATCTTCGTGTCGGTTATTATCCATTCTATGACGGCAGCGAGGAGGAATATTACAGCCGTATCGAAAATGTCATCAATTTCATCATTGAACAAGAAATGACGCAATTATGTGGAGTTGAGTATTCCAACACACGCAAAATAAAGGCCTTGTTGCTTTTCCTTGCCGAAAACGTTCCCTACGAGGTGAACATCGCCAAATTGTCGACCTACCTTGAACTCAATAAACAGACCGTATTGGGGTATCTTGCGAATATGCAGCGTGCTGAACTGCTACATCTGCTTTATTCCGACAACAAGTCGGTGACACGGCTGCAAAAGCCCGACAAGATTTATCTGCACAACCCTAATATATTCTTTGCCCTCGGACAGCGTAATCAAATCGGGACCATCCGCGAATGTTTTGCCGTCAACCAGCTCTCGGTGAAGCATACTGTAGAATACGGCAAGGCTCATGGTGACTTCCGTATTGACGGGAACATTACGGTGGAAGTGGGTGGACAAGACAAAACCTTCGACCAGATAGCGGATATTCCAGATTCCTATATCCTCGCTGATATGATGGAGTATCCTATAGGGAAGAAACTACCCTTATGGATGGTGGGGTTAACATATTGAAGCACGGGATCTTAAAATAAAAACTCAGCCGTTTTCAACATTTTTTTCGAAAACGGCTGAGTTTTTGAATTGCCAACATGTTCGGATTCGAGAAGCGGCCTTATTTCGAGGCTGACGAAGGGCTTACAAAGCAATCTAAGCGAGCCTTACATTAAAAACAGAATTGGGCGGAATCCTTGGGTTTCGCCCGAATTTTCACACCAAATCCGAACGAACAGAGTAAAACTACTCCATTCAATTGCAACAGTGATTGTTTTATTTTGAAAACAAAGTGTTTTTTGTCCACAACATCTTTTTTCTTTATTTTTGCAGCAATAAACAATTTCTTGTATGGATACAATTTATACTATTATTTGTATTGTTGGTTCTATAGCATCGATAATAGGACTTGTTTTGGCCATAATTAATAATGTGGTTAAAATAAACGATTTAGAAAAAAAGCGTAATGTAATAAACATAATACTCTATATTATAATTCTCTTTTTGAGCATATTCGGTGGGTTGACTTATCATAAATACAAAAAGGAAGTAGAAAAGCAATTAGATTATGAATTAAGAAAAAAAAGAACTCAAACTGAAGCAAAGGCAATACTTAACAGTTTTCCTCTTTCTGGGAGTTATTTTAATCCAGGTGATAATGAAGGCATAGTATTCTCCACTTTGTTTTTCTTGGAGAAGAATAATACTTTTTGGCCAGATTCTTATAAATTATTCAAAAATAATACAGAGAATGTAATAGACCAATATAATAAAGAGCCTGATGAACAGAAAAAACGAGAAATAATGGAGCCTGCTGCAAACCAAGCTATTAGAGTCATGAAATCATTAGCAGAATAACTCTTTTGTTAAGAAATACAAGTTCTGCTTTCTTTTGTTCTATTGCATTTGTGACTTGTAGTTAATATAATTCAGCTACACAAACCTCCTCTGTAATGGTTTTTGCGATGCTTAGGCTTTAACCCCGAAATTCGGCTGGATTTACAATCCAACCTTATAAAAATAGGTATAATAGACAAAAATGCTTGTTCTATATTAAAAATACTGATATTCAATGCGTTTATATTGCATATCCGGACAAACAAAAGTTTAACTCATAAAAAAATCCAAGTTATAACTCAAAAACTCACCTTCCTCTTCGCAAACATCCACTCAAACAATCCCACCGTAGAAAACGCCTCATCCCAACACCCATGCCCCAACTCAGGATATGTGACAAGGATGACATCCTCGTTGCCAGCCTTTCGTAGAGCATCATACATCTGTATGCTCCGCGAAGGCATGACAATTCCATCTTGCAGGCCGTGAAAGATATAGATAGGAATGTCTTTCATCACCTCGGCATAGGCTGGGTCTCCCCCACCGCAGATAGGAATGGCCGCCGCGAACTTCTCTGGCCAACGCTGCAAAGCGTCCCAAGTGCCAAAACCGCCCATCGAGATACCGCAAATGTAAACTCGTGTCGAATCCACGGCACCACAATCGATGAGGCTGTCAAGCACCGCCATTAC
>LXOW01358716.1_pt1 | contig 30898 bp, 32 predicted proteins | sample 1368591 | NCBI WGS metagenome assembly LXOW01 (sample SAMN04884650, study PRJNA319009) | bovine gut metagenome | isolation source: Cow rumen | host: Bos taurus | place: Italy: Legnaro (PD) | collected 2014-07-09
AACTCTTTCTTTTATGCTCTTCGCTAAATTTTTGCGCGAAAGCGGATGCAAAGGTACAACTATTTTTGATACCCTCCAAATTTTTCGAAGACTTTTTTCAATCTTTAACAAAAGTTTTCGGGATTATTGACAAAACAAAAGGCCTACACCTTATTAATATATATAAGGGCAGGCCTTTTAGCATAAGTTTTCATCAAAAATCACTCTCTCTTACCCAAGATACGAAGCAGGTAAATGAAGAGGTTGATGAAGTCAAGATAGAGCGACAATGCACCTACCAAAGCCAGTTTCTGTGAAGCCTCACCGGCATCAGGCGCCATCTGCAACATATTCTTGATTTTCTGCGAATCGTAAGCCGTCAGACCTACGAAGATCAGAACACCAGCATAACTGATAATCAGATCAAAGCCGGAACTCTTCACTAAAAACACATTTACCAGCGAGGCAATCACCAATCCGATAATAGCCATCAGCAGGATCTTGCCCATCGAGGTGAGGTCCGTTTTTGTGGTATAGCCAATAAAAGCCATGACCGCAAATGTACCTGCCGTGATAAAGAACACACTGGCAATCGACGTCATCGTGTAGACGAGGAAGATAGAGGATAGTACCACACCGTTAATGACGGAATAGAGCACGAAAAGCAGTGTAGCCGTCGACAGCGACAACCGGTTGATGGCCCCGCTGATAGCAAACACCAGTGCCAGTTCAGCAATCACCAGTCCCCAGAAGATGATCTGATTACTGAAAATGGCAGACATGACACCCGGGCTGTTGGCCACACCAAAGGCAGTGATACCCGTAATAGCCAAAGCCAGCGACATCCACACATATACTTTTCGCATTAACACAGGGAAGGCCTGAGACATCGAGAGTTCACGATCCCGAGTCATAGTCGATCCAAAATTGAGTTCGTTGTTATAATCCATATTCTTCTAAATAAATTGGTTTCACACAAATCAACATACAAATATTGTGCCACAANNAGCATAAAATACCCTTTTATTACTATTTTTGGAAATTTTTCACTATATTTGTACCCATGAAATAACTAAGAACATATAATACACGAGAAATGAAGATAGGACTGTTTATTCCCTGTTATGTAGATGTGGTATACCCGCAAGTGGGTGTTGCCACGTACAAGTTGCTGAAGCATTTAGGTCTCGATGTAACCTATCCGTTGAATCAGACATGCTGCGGACAGCCGATGGCCAATGCAGGCTTCGAGAAGCAAGCCATCCCGCTTGCAGAAAAATTCGAGGATATGTTCAAGGCGTTCGACTATGTCGTCGCCCCCTCTGTCAGTTGTACGGCCTTCGTCAAGATCAACTATCCCCGTCTGCTGAAGGGCAAGCATGAGTGCGTGACCTCTGGGAAGATTATGGACGTTGTTGAATTCTTACACGACGTCATTAAGGTCAATCACCCCCTCGGCACCTTCCCACACAAGGTCAGTCTTCACAACAGCTGTCATGGTGTCAGAGAATTAGGGCTGAGTTCGCCCAGCGAGGAGCACGTGACGCCTTTCAACAAGATCAAGGATCTGCTGAATCTGGTAGAGGGCATCCAGGTGTTGGAGCCCGAACGGCCTGATGAGTGCTGCGGTTTTGGCGGTATGTTCTCAGTGGAAGAGACAGCCGTGAGTGCACAGATGGGACTTGACAAGGTGCAGCGCCACATGAAGACCGGCGCACGGTTTGTGACAGGCCCCGACTGCTCTTGTCTGATGCACATGGCAGGTGTTGCCAAGAAGCAAGGCTTGAATGTTGAGTTTAAGCACGTGGTAGAGATCCTCGCCGCAGGACTGTGAGAAGTGAATAGTGAATAGTGAAAAGTGAATAGTTATGAGTACAGGACATAGTAAAGCAGCGAAAGAGTTCTTAAAGAACCAGACATACGCCAAATGGCATGACGCCACCTTCTGGTCGGTTCGCTCCAAACGTGACAATATGGCATACGGTCTCGACGAGTGGGAGCAACTGCGCGAAAAGGCCAGTGCCATCAAGCGGCATACCATCACCCATCTCGATGAATACCTCGATCTGTTTGCCACCAATGCCGAGAAAAACGGCTGTATCGTTCATTGGGCGAAGGATGCCAACGAGTTCAACGAGATCGTCTATGGCATTCTGAAGAACCACAATGTCAAGAAGATGGTGAAGTCGAAGTCGATGCTGACCGAGGAGTGCGAGATGAATCCCTATTTGGAGGCTCACGGCATCGAAGTGGTTGAGACCGACCTTGGCGAACGTATCATCCAGTTGAAAGGTCAGAAGCCCAGCCACATCGTGATGCCCGCCATCCACCTGAACCACGACGACGTGGGTGAATTGTTCGAGGAGAAGCTTGGCAGCGAAAAGGGCAACCACGATCCAACCTATCTGACTTACGTGGCCCGTCTGAGTCTGCGCAACGAGTTTCTGACGGCCGATGCTGGTATGACGGGCGGCAACTTCGGTATCGCTGAGACGGGCGACATCGTGGTCTGCACCAACGAGGGCAATGCCGATATGTCGACCTCCTGTCCGAAGCTGCACATCGCCGCCATCGGTCTGGAGAAGATCATCCCCAACTACGACTGTCTGGCCGTCTTCCAGCGTATGCTCTGCCGCGCCGGCACAGGTCAGCCTACGACCACCTACACCAGTCATTTCCGCAAGGCCCGCCCGACGGCCAATCCGATGCATATCGTATTGGTTGACAACGGCCGAAGCGAGTGGATCGGCAATCCCGAGCATTGGGAGGCTTTGAAGTGCATCCGTTGCGGCTCGTGCATGAACACCTGCCCTGTTTATCGTCGCAGTGGCGGCTACTCCTACAGCTACTTCATCCCAGGCCCCATCGGCATCAACCTCGGTATGCTCCGTGATACGCAGCAGCACTCGGGCAATGTCTCGGCCTGCACGCTCTGTCTGAGTTGTCAGACCGTCTGTCCTGTCAAGGTGAACCTCGGCGACCAGATCTATCAGTGGCGCCAGCAGCTGGACGACTTCGGCACCGCCAACCCACAGAAGAAACTCATGTGCAAGGGCATGTCGATGGTCTATGGCAGCGAGGGCATCTACAACCTCGGCACTGCTTTGGCTCATTGGGCCAACATCATCCCCTCGCCCTTGATGAACTGCGGTCTGAACCCCTGGGCCGAGGGCCATAAGATGATGGAGTTCCCCAAGAAACCGTTCCACAAACTGATAAAAGATTTAGAAAAATGAGCAACAAAGACGATATACTGAAGAAATACCGGGCGAATGTCCGCGAGAAATTCGACATGCCCGACCTGAGTGATATAAAGGGTGTCACCTACCCCAACCCGCTGGTGCAGTTTGCGAAGATGAGCGAGATGGTTGGCGGACAGGTCATCGAGGTAGATCCTGGCCGTGATGTCAATGTACTGATTCGCGAGCTCTTCCCCGATGCCAAGGAGATTGCCTCGAACCTGCCCGAGATCACCATTGCCACAAGGAATCCCGACACCGTAGGCCGTGCCCGCGACCTGAACGGCACCGACGTGGGCATCATCCGAGGCAAGTTCGGCGTGGCCGAGAACGCCTGCATCTGGATTCCCCAGACCATGAAGGAGAAGGCCGTGATGTTCATCTCCGAGAACCTCGTCATCCTGCTCCCCAAGAGCCAGATTGTGAACAATATGCACGAGGCCTACAAGCGCATCGAGTTCGATCAGGAATACGACGGCTACGGCACCTTTATCAGCGGCCCCTCGAAGACGGCCGACATCGCGCAGGTCTTAGTCATGGGCGCCCAAGCCGCTAGAAGTGCCACCATCCTGCTCCTGCCGGAGTAGGAGAACATTCCTTACAAATTGAGATAATCTTTAAGGGCAGGGATCCAATCTTCGTTGTTCTGAGGGCAGAGGGTGTGGATACCGAGGGATTGGGCGGCAGCACAGTTCTTGGGGCTGTCGTCGATGAAGAGGGTTTCTTCTGGGGTGGCCTGCTGGCCGTCGAGCATCATCTGGAAGATCTCAGGCGAGGGTTTCATGACCTTGCATTCGAAACTCAGATAGAGGCGGTCGAAATAATAGTCTAATGGGTGATGGCCGCCATCGAATGCAGGCATGTTGGCCCATTGCATCATGAAAGGGTTGGTGTTTGAGAGCAGACAGACCTTATAGCCCTGTTGGCGCAGACGGAGCAACATGTCGAGATTTCGCTGAGGAACGGACTCCACATAGCCATGCCAGGCATAATAGCACTCGTCCATCGTCATTTCACGGCCAATGATATGGCTCAACTCTACTCGAAACTCCTCTGGAGAGGCCTTGCCGCTTTCCAAATCACCGAAAATACCATGCTGATGGAAAGCATCAAGATGTTGACGGGCATCACGAAGGCCGATTTCCTCAAACCGCCAGATGGCATTCTCATAACTCAGAGCAATCACCACACCGCCAAGGTCGAAAGCAATATTATTGATGGCCGAACGCATTGAGGAGGACAATGATTTGGTTGACTTCATCGTCTGTCATGGTCTGATGGCAGGGAATTGAGAGTTCCTGGGCGTGGATTTGCTCGGTAATAGGGAGTGAAAGGGCGTTCCAAGCCTTATAGCACTGCTGTTTATGAGGCGGAATGGGATAGTGGATCATCGTTTCCACACCGTTGTCCGAGAGATATTGCCGCAGTTCATCGCGACAAGGACTGAAAACGGTGAAGATATGATAGACACAGTCGCGATGAGATTGAACTATTCTCACGAGGGGATTGTTTACTTCTCGCTCATAGCGTGCAGCAATCTCCTTTCGACGGGCATTGTCAGCGTCGAGATAGCGAAGTTTCACGTCGAGGATGGCGGCATGGATCTCATCTATGCGGGAATTACGGCCGAGATAGTCGAAGACGTATTTCTTCGAAGAGCCGTAATTGCCAAGCGCCTCAATGGTACGGGCGAGGTCATCATCATTGGTGGTCACAGCACCTGCATCGCCTAAAGCACCGAGGTTCTTGCCTGGATAGAAGCTATGACCAGCGGCATCGCCAAGAGAGCCGGTTTTCAGCTGTGTATCACGGGGACAGTCCCCATGATACACGCAACCATGGGCTTGGGCGTTGTCCTCGATGAGTTTGAGATTATAATGGCGGCAGAGGTCGCCAATCTGGGAAGTATAGGCGCAGCGGCCATAGAGATGGACAATCATGATGGCTCGCGTACGAGGGGTGATGGCCTGCTCAATGAGGGTGTCATCGATTTGCAAGGTATTAAAAGAGGGTTCTACAAGAACGGGCTTGAGGCGGTTCTCGGTAATGGCGAGTATCGAGGCGATATAGGTATTGGCAGGCACGATGACCTCGTCGCCTTCAGCCATGATGCCCATCTCGATATAGGCACGGAATATCAGTGTCAGCGCATCGAGGCCGTTGCCACAGCCGATGCAATGCCTTGTGCCGATATAGTCGGCGTATGACTGCTCAAAATGCCGTGTAGCCTCACCTTTGAGATACCAGCCGCTATCGAGCACCCTGTTGACAGCCTCGCGTATTTCGCCGTCATGCAGGTCGTTGATTTTCTTCAGGTCTAAATATTTTATCATAGCGTCCATTCATAAGTGTCGTAACAAACGGCCCTTGCCCCAAAGCCCTCTTTCTGAAAGATCAGCTGCTCATTGAGGTCGGCACTGTCGCTGCTGGTGGATTTGCCGAAGTCGATAAAGCGATAGTCGGCATAGACAACATGGATCAGATGGTAGAACAAGAGATCAATGGCTCCACAAGCCTTACCCTCGGGCGTGGCAGAAATATACTGGGTATGGAGTACCTGAGGTGTCAGGAACAAGACTGTCCCTCCAAGGGGCACTTCGCCATCGAAGACCAAATAGAGCTTGATCTGATCAGGGAAGCGGCCATGCAAGAGTTCCAACTCAGCGGCCGAGTGAACAGGGCGTACACCATATTTCGACGTGAGATTATCGTTGAGTATCTGCCAGAACGTCGCAAAGTCCGTGCTTTCTTTCACGGTCAATCCCTGACGATGTGCCTTACGAAGTCCTGACAAGCGCGACTCTGTGAATGGCATACGACGATCACCAATAATGGCTGATGAGATGTCGCGGATGACCAATCGGGCCTGACAGATGCTGGTCAGCGCAAACAAATCCTCCTCAGCCGGTTGCTGATGATAAATCCACGGAACAGCCTTATAGACGACTTTTTGAACAGAGATTGAGCGCAGGAAACCGTTGATGGCAACAAAAACATCCTGAACACCCTTGGCCGAGCACTTGTCGCTCATGATCAGTCCACCATAAGTCAGTCCGCCATGACTATACAAAGTATCGCCCTTGATATTCGCAGGCAGCAAGGCATATAAGACATCACGACGATAAATCATCAGCGAACAGTCTTCAAAACGATCGGCATGATAGTCCATAAAGCAGCGGTCGAAGAGGAACGTGCCATTCTTCGACTGCGCCACGAAACGATTCCATTCGTCGGCGTGACTACTGGTATATCGTGTTACTTCGAACATCCGACGTATTTCAGAAATTCATCGTAATCGTAAATATAATCATCCTCCTCATAATGCTCCGAAGCCAGCACCAGACAGACGGCACCCGATGAGAAATCGTCGAGCGTTCGCCAAGTGTTGGTGTCGATGAGCAGCCCCTGCCAAGGATGGTTCAGCAACACAGTTTTCCGCTCACGGCCATTGTCGAGGGTAACATGAAACGAGCCGCTCAACGCAATGACAAACTGCTTGAGCCGCTTATGAGCATGACCGCCACGACTCTCCCCCCCTGGTACATCGTAGACCCAATAGGCACGTTTGATGTCGAAGGGCACCATCTGCTGAGCCTCGGCAAACGTCAGGTTGCCACGAGGATCGGTGATCTTAGGCAGGTCGATAATCTGAATATCCATCAGCAACAGGCCATTATCTTAACTTCGTAACTTCGCGTAAGGATCGGTGCCAAGAACGGTCTTCGCCAGGCGCTTGGCCTTGTCACGGAGCGCATTGACATCATCGCCCAACTCACCATAGCAAAGCACCACACCCATACGACGGCCCTTGTGAGCCTCGGGCTTACCAAAGATGCGGATGCGGGTACGGTCTTCCTTGAGGGCATCGACGAAATTATAGTCGAGCAGCGAACGGTCGACGGGTGTCGAAGCCTCCTTTGGAGAGAGGATGACAGCCGAGGCGCCTGCATGCTCCAGATGGATGCCGGCAATAGGCAGCCCCATCACAGCACGGAAATGCAGTTCGAACTCACTCAGGTTGGTAGTATGACCCAATGTCACCATACCCGTATCATGCGGACGCGGACTCAGTTCAGAAAAGATCACCTCGCCTTGCTTGGTCAGGAAGAACTCAACACCCCAGATGCCAGCACCCGTCAGGGCCTTCGTCACTTTATCAGCCATCATCTGCGCCTGTTTCAGCGCCTCGTCAGAAATCTTGTAGGGCTGCCACGACTCACGATAGTCACCAGACTTCTGCACATGTCCGATAGGCGGACAGAACAACGTAGGCCATCCATGCTGCTGGGTGACGGTAAGGAGTGTAAACTCAGAATCAAAGTCGATGAATTCCTCGATAATCACCTCCTTCACATCGCCACGCGAGCCTTCCATCGCCTCCTTGAAAGCCGTTTCAAGTTCACCCTCATTATGGACATAGCTCTGTCCGTGACCAGAGGATGACATCAAGGGCTTCACCACGCAAGGAAATCCGATCTCGTCGGCCGCAGCCTTGAACTCCTCGAAGGTCTTGGCATAGAAATACTTCGCGGTCCTTAATCCCAGTTCCTTGGCAGCAAGATCACGAATGGCACGACGGTTCATAGTGTAGTTGACAGCACGCGCCGATGGCACCACCTGAATGCCTTGTTCCTCGAACTTAAAGAGGCGCTCCGTACGGATGGCCTCGATTTCAGGCACGATGATATCGGGCTGGTGCTTCTTGACGACAGCCTCAAGGGCATCGCCGTCGAGCATTGAAAACACTTCACGCTCGTCAGCCACCTGCATGGCTGGGGCGTTATCATAACGGTCGCAGGCAATCACATACTGGCCTGCACGCATGGCGGCAATCACGAACTCCTTGCCGAGTTCTCCTGAGCCTAAAAGTAATATCTTCTTCATATCCTAAAAGTTTTTCCGAAATAATAAGGGAGTGCTTGTATCATGCCCATCTCGATCGTATCCGAAGGGACAATACCAATTGCATGTTCCAACACATCATAGTTTGCATATACCGACTGGGGAATATCCACTACCAGTTTCCCGTTTCGTATCAGCCAAAGAGATTCATCTTGGCCATATTGATGCTTTGTAATGATTTCCAAAGAAAAATCAAAGTCCTCTAATGAATAGTATTTAACTTTAAAAGGCCACAACAGGTGCTTCACCTCAAGATTCCCACGCCATATCGTAAGATGCTTAAAAGGATAGAGCGCTACCATGACAAGGACAAGGAAAAACAAAGCCACGACCAAACCTATTCCAAGAGAAGACTCTCGTACATACCCTATCTCGAAATAATCACTGACAGGAACAGCCAACCCGACCAATACAAACAGGAACAAAAACAAGACTGCCAACAAATGTTTTTTTGAAAACACAGAATCTACCGCCCGAGCCGAATCTACTCCCCAAGTCTCAGCACCAATCACCGAAAGGGCATTTTTTAGTTCTTCATAATTCTCATAGATATCAGAAGACAATTTTATGACCCTTTGTCCTTGTCTAAGAAGATACAAATACTCTGTCTTACCTGACTGATACAAAAGAAATGAATCAAACTCGGCAAATCGGTAATATTGTTTAGAAGAGGGAAGAATGGCTCGTCTAACTTCTATTTCTTGCTCAGACACAACAATGACCTTCAACTGGAAAAACCAGATAGCAGCTGCGATTGCCAGAACGATTCCAACAATTACCATCGTAATAATCAGTCCCCACCTTGACATTGATGCAATGGTCACCATTGCAAGCGCAGTGAAAAGGTAAAGGATCAGATCGGAGACAAGTCCTTTCCTGCTAAATTTCGATGTTAGAGTCATTATCTTATCTTTCGTTTTAGCATTTGCCATTCGGGGGTAACAGCGAGTTTACGGACACACTGATCAATGCGTTCCATTGCATCCTCCTGTGACAACGTCAGTTCGTCGGCAATCTCCTGAAGAGATTTGCGAGCAGAGCCAAAGAGGCCATAATAATGGGTCACAGCTTTCTCATCCTCAGGTGGGAGCAAGTAGAGCAGATGCTCTAAGTAGTGCTCCATCTGAGGGGAGATGGCCGTGGGATTGAGACCAACACGGACCAAAAACGTGTGCAATGACCTGGTTATAATATCCATAGAAAGCATTGGCAGAGAGGAAGAGGTTACCTGTTGGCGTACATATTATCGTAATACTTCTGATAGTCGCCGGAAGTGACGTTATCGAGCCACTCCTGATTATCAAGATACCAACGGACAGTCTTTTCAATGCCCTCCTCGAACTGAAGCGAGGGTTCCCAGCCGAGCTCCTTCTGGAGTTTCGAAGAGTCGATGGCATAGCGGAGATCGTGGCCTGCACGGTCTGTCACGAAGGTGATGAGATCCATATCCTCGCCTTCTTGACGACCCAGCAGACGATCAACAGTATTGATAACCACCTTGATGATGTCGATGTTCTTCCACTCGTTGAAGCCACCAATGTTATAGGTATCAGCAATCTTACCCTCATGGAAAATCACATCGATAGCACGGGCATGATCCTCGACATAGAGCCAGTCACGCACATTCTCACCCTTGCCATAGACAGGCAGCGGCTTGCGATGACGGATATTGTTGATAAAAAGCGGTATCAACTTCTCAGGGAACTGATAGGGGCCGTAATTATTTGAGCAGTTCGTCACAACGACAGGCATGCCGTAAGTATCATGATAAGCGCGAACGAAATGATCGCTTGATGCTTTAGCAGCGGAATATGGCGAATGAGGATTGTACTTCGTCGTCTCCAAGAAGAACTTATCGCCGTATGCCAGATGATGCTCTAAGCTCGAAGCCGTCGTCGTAAAAGGAGGCTCAATACCCTCAGGATGCGTCAGTTCGAGTGCGCCATAGACCTCATCTGTTGAAATGTGATAAAAGCGTTTGCCCTCATATTTCTCAGGCAGGCTCTCCCAATAGAGCTTCGCAGCCTGAAGCAACGACAATGTACCCATCACGTTGGTCTTTGCAAAGGTGAAGGGGTCCTTGATAGAGCGGTCTACATGACTCTCTGCAGCCAGATGGATGATACCATCCACCTTCTTGTCCTGCATCAGCTTGTAGAAAGCATCGAAGTCGCAGATGTCCATCTTCACAAACTCGTAGTTGGGCTTGTTCTCAATGTCCTTCAGGTTAGCGAGATTGCCCGCATACGTCAGCTTGTCGAGGTTAATGATGTGATACTCAGGATACTTGTTCACAAACAGGCGCACCACGTGGCTTCCAATAAAGCCTGCGCCACCGGTAATGACGATTGTTCTTTTCATTTTTTATCGCTTAATGTTATTACTTCCAAATCTTTAAATTCCTTCCCGTCGATGGTCAGACGGACGAGGGTCCGTTCCTTATGCCAGCCCTGTAAGCCAGCAGCCCCTGGGTTGATATGCAGAAGTCCTAAGGTCTTGTCGTACTTCACCTTCAGGATATGCGAATGTCCTGCCACAAACAACTGCGGCGGATTGGCAAAAAGCGTGGAGCGCACGGAGAAATCATAATTCCCTGGATAGCCCCCGATATGCTTGATGAGCACATCGACATCCTCAACCTTGAAACGGTTCAGTTCTCGATACATCAACCTGAGGTCGCCGCCGTCGCAATTGCCACAGACCGCACGGAAAGGTCGGAAGGCCGCCAGCTTCTCAGCCACCTCCACACTGCCGATATCCCCTGCGTGCCAGATCTCGTCGCAAGGTTCGAAGTAGTGCAGATACTTCTCGTCCCAATAACTGTGCGTATCACTCAGGATGCCTATTCGCTTCATATTTCAAACCGTTTACGGATAAACTCGGCAATGATCTTCTCCGTCTCCACCAGTCCGAGGATGCTGGAGTCGATACAAAGGTCGTAGCTCTCGGCTGCGCCCCATTTCTTGCCCGTATAGTAATTATAGTAGGCAGAACGCTTCGACTCTCCCGACTCAATAAACTTCCTTGCCTCATCATGATCGATATGCTTTTTGTTCATGATCTGGGCAATACGGTATTTCATCGAGGCCGTGATAAAGATATTCACCGTATTGGGGAAATCGCGCAGGATATAGTCGGCACAGCGGCCCACAAACACACACGGGCCCTCTTTGGCAGCCTTGATGATGGCATCGCTCTGGAACTGGAACAGGCTCTCCTGCGACAATCCTGGCTTATCGTCACCACCACCGAGGTGTGGTGTACCGAAATTGAGCAGTCCACGGAAAAAACCCTTCTTCTCGTCGTTCTGCTCGAATATCTTCTCAGACAGGCCGCTCTCCTTAGCTGCCAGATTCAGCAACTCACGGTCGTAATACTTGGCTTGGAAATCAAGGGCGAGCATCCTTCCGATGTCGTGGCCGCCACTGCCTAATTGTCGTCCTACGTTAATAATAATGTGATTCATGTCTTCTTGAGTTTTTTCATATACCACATAAGCATTGGAATCGTCATGGCAAACGAGCCGAAGTCAGAGGCCGGCATCGAATACCACACACCGTCGAGATCCCAGAACAACGGAAACACATACGCCATCGGCAACAACAGAAAGAGCTGACGCGACAACGAGAGGAAAATGGACACCTTAACCTTGCCGATGCACTGGAAGAAATTGGTAATCACCGCCTGCGAGCCCACGACGAAAAACACCAGCATGTCGATCTTAATGCCTTTAGCTGCCAGGTCGAGCAAAGTCTGGTCGGTGGTAAAGATGCGGGCGATCAAACGGGGGAAGAGCATCGATACGCCCCACCCTACTAACAGAATCGCCGTTGCACAGGCGATGGTCAGCCACAGGCAACGGAACATACGGTCGAACTTCTCGGCACCGTAGTTATAGCCCACAATCGGCTGCATGCCCTGGTTCATACCCATCACAAACATAAAGAACACCATCACCACCGAGTTGGCGATGGAATAGGCACCCACAGCCATATCGCCACCATAATGCACGAACTGGTTGTTCATAAAAATCACAATCACGCAACTCGTGACATTCATCAGGAAAGGCGAAATGCCAATGGCGATGATATTCCTGACCAATTGCGAGTTCAGGCGATAGATACCCCGCTTCAGATGCAGCAGTTCCTTCTTGTCGGAGAATATCCACATCTGCCAGCAGAGTGCCAGCGACTGCGAGGTGATGGTAGCCAAAGCAGCACCTCGGATGCCCCAGCGGAACCACCAGACGAAGGCGACGACGAGCACGATATTACAGGCCACCGTAAACAGCGTTGCATACATTGCATGACGGGGCTTGCCAGCAGCACGCAACACGGCGTTCATGCCGAAATACATGTGGGTCACCATATTACCCAACAGAATGACGGTCATGAACTCACGGGCATAAGGCAACGTCACGTCCGAGGCTCCGAAGAAACGCAGGATGGGGTCGAGAAACAAAAGGCTCACCACCATAAAGACGAATCCGATAATCAGATTCAGCGTCACCGTATTCCCCAACAGATGCTCTGCCGTCTGATAGTCACGCTGCCCCAACTTCACACTGATACATGTCGAAGAGCCTACACCCACGGCAGCGCCGAAGGCTGCACTCAGGTTCATGAAAGGGAACGTAATACCCAGACCGGCAATAGCCTCCGGACCGACGATCTGTCCGATCATGGCACGGTCGATAATATTATAGAGGCTCGACGCCGTCATGGCCACAATGGCTGGCAGGGCATACTGCCAAAGCAGTTGTCCTACAGGCTTCTGACCCAATTCGAGTGCGGCTTGCTTATTATCTGTCATAAGATGTTTTCAAATCGTGATGCAAAGGTACAAAAAATAATTGGGCTAAACAAGTATTTCCAGAAAATATTTGTAACTTTGCAGCCGGAATGGGAACAATCAAGCCATCGAAGACCGTGCTATGTATGATTGCCGTGCTTTTCGCCATCATGGCCTCAGCAGCGACAACCGCCTCCAAGACAAAATATCCTGGAGGGAAATACTATATCTGGCGCTATACCCTCAAGGATAAACAAGGCACCGCCTACTCTCTCGACCACCCTGGGCGATGGCTGTCACACAAATCCGTAGAACGTCGCAGGCGACAAGGCCTGCAGCTCGACTCCACAGACCTGCCCGTCAGTCATCTATATCTGAAAAATATTGAAAAAGCAGCCAGCAGCATCACCCATCAGACGAAGAAAGCACCAACGGAATGGACCATCATAGGCACCAGCCGCTGGCAGAACACCATTCTAGTGCGCTCAAACGATTCCACCTTATTGCGCCATTTGGCATCACTCGACTTTGTCAAGGCCTCGCGTCAGGTGTGGGTATCGCCCGACTCCATTGAGCGTGGCGCACCAAAAGTGAAAGTTCACGACAAATGGAACCCTTGGGACAGTATCCGAGGAGAATACTATGGCAACGGCAGGGATCAGATCGAGATGCTGAATGGTCACCGTCTGCACAGTATAGGCCATAAAGGCAGGGGCATGACCATCGCAGTGCTCGACGGCGGTTTTCAGAGCTGCGACCAGATACCAGCATTTCAAAAAACCGACATTCTGGGCGTAAAAGACTTTGTCTACCCCAACAGCACCCATTTTTACCGCGAGACGGATCATGGCACGAAGGTCCTCTCGGCGATGGCTGCCAACGAGCCGCAGATACTTGTCGGCACTGCCCCTGAGGCCCGTTACTGGCTGTTGCGATGCGAAGACCAGCAGACAGAACAGCCCGTAGAGGAAGACTACTGGACGATGGCAGCAGAATTTGCCGACTCCGCAGGTGTCGACATCATCAGTTCGAGCCTCGGATACAATGAATACGACAATCATCTGGGCGACTACCGCCTGCGTGACCTCGACGGAAAGACAGCCCTCATCAGTCGGACAGCATCGATGTTGGCAGGCAAGGGCATTATCCTCATCAATTCCGCAGGCAACCTTGGTATGGGCCCTTGGAAGAAAATCACCTTCCCTGCCGACGCCAACGACATTCTGACGGTAGGAGCCGTGAATTTCGACAGGAAGAGTGCCCCCTTCTGTGGTGTTGGTCCGACACAGGACGGTCGTGTCAAACCCGACGTGATGGCGCTGGGCAGTCCTGCCTCGTTGATATCAGGCCGAGGAACCGTGATCAGAGACATGGGCACCTCGTTCTCAACGCCCGTCATTGCAGGACTTGTAGCGTGTCTGTGGCAGGCTCTGCCCGATAAGACCGCCTTGGAAATCATCAACCTTGTGCGCCAGACCAGCAGCCAACATCAGGAGCCCGATAATGTCTATGGCTATGGCATCCCCAACTTCTGGCGGGCGTATATGATAGGGAAAGTGAATAGTGAATAGTGAGAAGAGACTGACGCTTTACGAACTCAACTGTCTGGTAAAGGACGTGATTGAGTACGAAATGCCCAATGAATATTGGGTAGAGGCAGAATTGTCAGAATGCAGGGAGGCGAGAGGCCATTGTTATATGGAGCTCATCCAGAAAGACGAGCAGACAGCCACCCCCATCGCCAAAGCCTCTGCCCGATGCTGGGCCTCGAAATGGATGCTCATCCGCCCCTACTTCGAGCGCACCACAGGTCAGCAGCTCCATGCCGGCATGAAAGTACTGCTGAAGGTCTATGCCCAGTTCCACGAGGCCTATGGATTCTCGTGGATCGTCACAGACATCGACCCCACCTATACCCTCGGCGACATGGCCCGCAAGCGACAGGAAATTATCCGCCAGCTCAAAGCAGAAGGCGTGTTCGATCTTCAGAAAGAATTGCGGCTGCCTTTGTTCTGTCAGCGCATCGCCGTCATCAGCAGTGAGACGGCAGCAGGCTATGGCGACTTCTGCAACCAGCTGACCGACAATCCCTATGGTTTTCAGTTCGAGGTCACCCTCTTCCCTGCCGTCATGCAGGGCGAGGGCGTGGAGCAGAGCATCATCGCCGCCCTGGAATGCATCTTCGATTACACATCCAACTTCGACGCCGTCGTCATCATCCGAGGCGGTGGTGCCACCAGCGACATGAGTGGTTTCGACACGCTGGCATTGGCTGAGAATGTGGCCAATTTCCCGCTGCCCATCATCACGGGCATCGGCCACGACCGCGACGAAAGCATCCTCGACATGGTCTCACACACGAGGGTGAAGACACCTACCGCCGCTGCAGCCTTCCTCATCGACCACCTGAAGACCGTCATGGACAGCCTCAACAACGCTCAGGAACAAATCGTGCGATTGGCACAACAGAAACTGGCCTATTACAAATCGCAGTTTGCCACCATCGCCGAGCTGTTGCCCAGACTCTTCTCCAATGTCAAAGTGCGTCAGGAGGCCCGTCTTGATGCGCTCAACAGCAGGCTCGCCAACCACGCCCAACAGAAAATCACCAATTCTCAATTGTCCATTATCAATTTAGAGAATCGACTTCCCATCCTCCTCGACCGTCGTCTGATGACGGAGAAGCACCGCCTGCAACTCATCGAGGAGAAGGCCAAAAGCCTCGACCCCACCCTACTGCTCAGCCGCGGCTACAGCATCACCCTCAAGGATGGCAAGGCTGTACGCGATGCCTGTCAGCTTCAGGCGGGTGATGAAATCGAGACCCGATTAGAAAAAGGAACCATCAAATCAATAGTAAAATGAATCAAGAACAGAAATACGAAGCTGCTTTCGCCCAGCTTCAAGACATCGTGCGCAAGATGGAAAGCGACGAGTACAGCATCGACGAAATCGCTGTGCAACTCAAGGAAGCACAGCGACTCATCAAGTTCTGCAAGGACAAACTGACCAAGACAGAACAGGAAATCCAGAAGATTCAGGCTGAACGCGAATAAACGCCTTAGAAATAGAAGCCCACAGCGAGTGACTTGAATTCCTCACCGCGATCCTTCTTCAGCACGCTCATCGGGGAATACTTGCAGTAAACGGCGAAGTCTCCGAAGTGCAACATACCCAGCACATCGACAGTGAGAGGGCGATGGCCTATCTTCTTCGTATAGTCGTCAATCTCATGGTCACCCGTCTCATAATAATTGTGAATGAGGCCGTAGAAGTTCCAGTTCAGTTGGGCACCCAGTGAAACGGCAAAGCTCTTGGTGAACTTCTGCTTGACGAGCAGTGGTATTGTAAAGGCTGTCGTGTGGATGCTGGATGAGAAATCTTCCAATTCAGGGTCTGATACGCTTACTGCGACAAAATCATTCGCTTTAAAGAAGCCTTTTTTGTGTCCGCTCAACGTATAGAAGCGCCAGTTGAAGCCGAAACCGGCAGAAAGCGTTGTGTTCGATTGGCCAGGCGTGTAGTCATATTGGGCAATGGTCCAGTTAAACTCCCATGAACGGAAAGGTGCAAACTCCACACCGTCAGGGGCACCTGTGGGGATGTTAACACCCAAGGCGAGGTGCATCGACCAACGGTCGTTCCCATCCTTACCCTTACCGATTTCTATACCACCCTTATTCTCAATCTCCTCCACATCGTCGTTGATGACGATTGTCTCAGCATTAGCAGTCATTCCGATTGCCAGAAATGCCAAAATCAAAAATTTCTTCATGCTTACTTAGTTATATATAATGTTAAAAACTGCGGCAAAGGTACTTGTTTTTCCCTAATCCAACAAGAAAGAAGGAGGAAAAATGCGATTTTTCATGTTTTTTGTTGCTCAAACGCAAGATTTTGTTTACTTTTGCAAGCAAATATGCATAAATCACATTAAAAAGACATAAGCAAATGAAGAATTTAGACTGGGGTAGTCTGTCATTCGGCTACATGAAGACCGACTACAACGTACGTTGTTACTATCGCGATGGAAAATGGGGCGAAATCGAGGTTTGCTCCGACGAGTATCTGAATCTGCACATGGCAGCTACCTGTCTGCACTACGGTCAGGAGGCCTTCGAGGGTCTGAAAGCCTATCGTTGTCCTGACGGTAAGGTGCGCATTTTCCGCGTCGACGAGAATGCCGCCCGTCTGCAGAGCACCTGTCGTGGTATCATGATGCCTGAGGTATCTACCGAGCTCTTTACTGAGATGGTAAAGAAGGTGGTTCGTCTGAATCAGGAGTGGATTCCTACCTACGAGAGCGGTGCTACACTCTACATCCGTCCGTTGCTCATCGGAACCAGCGCCCAGGTGGGTGTACATCCCGCCAAGGAGTATTGCTTCCTGATCTTCGTCACCCCCGTAGGCCCGTACTTCAAGGGTGGCTTTGCTGCCAATCCTTACGTCATCATCCGCGACTACGACCGTTCGGCACCTCTTGGCACAGGTAAATACAAGGTGGGTGGAAACTACGCTGCCTCTCTGTTTGCCAACAACCTGGCTCACGAGAAGGGCTATGCCTGCGAGTTCTACCTCGACGCTAAGGAGAAGAAATACATGGACGAGTGCGGTGCTGCCAATTTCTTCGGCATCAAAAACAACACCTATGTCACGCCGAAGTCAAGTTCCATCCTGCCCTCCATCACCAACAAGTCACTGATGCAGGTGGCAGAGGATCTTGGCATGAAAGTAGAGCGTCGACCCATTCCTGAAGAGGAGCTCGAGACCTTCGAGGAGGCCGGTGCCTGCGGAACAGCCGCCGTCATCAGTCCGATTTCCTATATCGACGACCTCGACACCGGCAAGCGCTACTCCTTCGGTGAGAAGCCGGGCCCGATGTCAAAGAAGCTCTTCGACACGCTGCGTGGCATCCAGTATGGTGAGATTGAGGACAAGCATGGTTGGACAACAGTCGTAATCGAATAACAATATGAAAGAATTACCTTCACTCGGCTTTCTCGAGGCCATCAAACTGGCCTCCAGCCGCATTCTGGATTTCAGCGGACGCAGCCGCCGTTCAGAGTTCTGGTGGTGGATGCTGATCATTATGATTGCCAACTGGCTGGTTTCAACCTTCATCAGCAATCTGATGATCAGCACCCTCTTGGCCACCATCGTCATGTTCTTCGGTCTGGCTGCCACCGTGCGCCGTCTGCACGACGCTGACAAGAGTGCCTGGTGGGTGTACATCAGCTACGCCATCGGCATCGTGTATAATTTCCTGGCATCCACCTCGCCCGCCATCGTCAAAGTGATGGAAGAGGCCAAGAGCGGCGGTCTGAGCACCAAAACGATGGAGAAGATGATGACCGAGCATGCCGGCGATTTCACGACATTCGGATTCCTGGGTTTGCTGATGGCTATCGTGGCGCTCATCGTCGTCATCATGTGTACGCTCGACAGCAAGCCGGCACCCAACAAGTACGGCGAGTCGCCCAAATACGTCTACGAATAAATAGCGCATGGGAAAAGGCAAGCTGGCGAAATTCGCCGACATGGAGACCTACGAGAACGTGTTCCAGTACCCCTATTCGGTAGTGGAACACGTGCCCTTTGAGATGCAGGGACATTGGCACGAGCAGTATTTCCACAACCAGAACCCCATCGTGCTGGAGCTGGGCTGCGGCAAGGGCGAATACACGGTGGAGCTGGCCAAGCGCCACCCTGACAAGAACTTCATCGGTGTCGACATCAAAGGTGCTCGTATGTGGACAGGCGCGACGCAGGCCCTCAACGAAGAACTGAAAAACGTGGCCTTCCTCCGCACCAACATCGAGATCATCGAACGTTTCTTCGCGTCCGACGAGGTACAGGAGATCTGGCTTACATTCTCCGACCCCCAGATGAAGAACCCCCGCAAACGCCTTACCTCCACCTACTTCATGGCGCGTTACCGCAAATTCCTCGTCGATGGCGGCATCATCCACCTGAAGACCGACTCCAACTTCCTTTTCACCTACACCACCTACATGGTGGGGCACAACGACCTCCCCATCCTCCTGAGGACCACCGACCTCTATGCAGAGGACTCCGTCGACGACGAGTTCTCCGAGGCCGCCTCCATCCAGACCTACTACGAATCCATGTGGATCGCCCGTGGTCTGAACATCAAGTATCTTAAATGGCAACTGCCTCGCAACGGCGAACTGTCAGAGCCTGACGTCGAGATCGAGCTCGACGACTACCGTTCCTACCACCGTTCGAAGCGCAGCAGCCTCGACAAGGCGAAATGAAAAGGTAAAAAGGNNGGTAATGGGATTGGCAAAAGGTTTTTTACCTTTTTACCTTTTTACCCTTTTACCTTTATCTGCCGCCGCGCAGATTTCAAAGAATGTGACGGTTGATGCCGTCGGACAACTTGCGAAACAGATTCAGAACGATGAGAAGTTCAAAATCTCCGAGTTAAAGATCAGCGGCCCGCTCAACAGTGCCGATGTCAAACTGCTCCAGCAGATTGTCAACCGCTCGAAGGCCAACGAGAAGAAAGGCGAGTGCGTGGTCACCAGTGTCGACATCTCCGAGGCCGTCTTCACGGAAGGCAAGGAGGCCAAACCGACCAACAAACTGCCCAATGGTCTTTTCTCAGGTGCCAAACAACTGTTGAAGGTCACCCTGCCACAGGATATCACCAGCATCAGCAGGAGCTGTTTCGACGGTTGTACCGCCCTGCCCGACATCCAGATTCCAGAAAGTGTGACAGCCATCGAGAATCAGGTCTTCCAGGGCTGTGAGAGTCTCACGGCCATCACGATTCCCAAGCAGGTCACCACCATCGGCGACGAGGCCTTCGAGAATTGCAAGGCCCTCACCAGCATCGAAATCCCTGACAACGTCAACGATCTGGGCACGCAGGCCTTCAACGGCTGCAAGGCCCTCACCAGTATCAACATCATCGGCGAGGTCAAGAAAATCGCCAGTTCCACCTTCAAGGGCTGCGAGTCGCTCACCAGTGTCACATTCCCTGAGAGTGTGAAAACCATCGGCAGCGATGCCTTCCGCGATTGTAAGAGTCTGGAGAAGATCGACCTGCCTGAGGATGTCGAAGAGATCGGCAACTCCGCTTTCGAAGACTGCGACAACCTCAAGACCATCGAGATGGCCAAGGTCAGCAAGATCGGCAGCAATGCCTTCGAAGACTGCAAGAGCCTCGACGAGATCTCCCTCGAAAAGATCTCGAAACTCGGCAGCGGCGTGTTCAAGAACTGCACGTCGCTCACCAGCGTCAGCCTTGAAGGCAACCTCAGCGAGATCAATTCCAACACCTTCTTCGGCTGCACCAGCCTGGGCAGCGTCACCATCCCTTCAGGCGTCAAGACCATTGGCAGCAGCGCCTTCGAACAGTGCCGGAGTCTGGCCGAGATCGACTTCCCCTCATCGCTGACAAAGATTGGCGACGAAGCCTTTGCCGAATGTTCCAGCCTGCGTCAGGCCATCATCCCCAACCTGGTGAAATCGATAGGCAACAGTGCCTTCGAAGGCTGTTCTGTCCTCGACAGCGTGGTAATCGGCGGCTTCATTCCTGAGATCGAGAGCAAGACGTTCTATAAATGCAATGCCCTGCGCAGCATCTCCCTGCCCAACACGGTGAAGAAGATTGGCACGAAGGCCTTCCAGGAGTGTACGGCCCTTAGGAGCGTCGAACTCCCCGTGGCCCTCACCAGCATTGGCGACGATGCCTTCGAGAAGTGCAGCTCCCTCGAGAGCATCAAGGTCCCCATCGCCGTCGTCAGCATCGGCAGCGACGCCTTCTACGAGTGTACCATGCTCAACAAGGTGGAACTGCCCGTGGCCCTGAAGAAGATTGGCAGCGAGGCCTTCGCCAAGTGCCCATCGCTGCGCGATGTCATCCTCAACAGCCCCACCCCGCCAGCCATCGCCAAGAGCACGTTCAAGGATGTGATCAGTTGTTCCTTCTGGCTCCCCAAGAACAGCAAGTCGCTCTACATGGCCAACAAGGACTGGGTGAAGGTTTACGTACTCAAAGAAAAAGAATAAAATGACCCTATATCCCAAAATGATTATCGACGCGCTGGCCACGGTCACGTATGCCGGCACGAAGAAAAACCTGGTCGAGAGCGGCATGGTGGCCGATACGCCATCTGTCGCCGCCCCTAAAGCCGAGGGCAAACCCTGGCACGTAAAGGTCGTGCTCGAGTTCCCCCGCGATACCGACCCCTTCCTCAAATCCACCGTCAAGGCTGCCGAAGCCGCCATCAAATACCATTGTGGCAAGGAAACCGAGGTTGAGATCGTCACGGAATTCAAGTCAGCCCCGCGTCCTGAGGTTGGCCAGATGCTGCCAGGCGTGAAAAACATCATCGCCGTCAGCAGCGGCAAGGGTGGCGTCGGCAAGAGCACCGTCTCTGCCAACCTCGCCATCGCCCTCGCCCGCTTAGGCTATCGCGTCGGCCTGCTCGATACCGATATCTTCGGCCCGTCGATGCCCAAGATGTTCAATGTTGAGGATGAGCGTCCCTACGCCGTTAAGAAAGACGGCCGCGACCTCATCTGTCCCATCGAGCAATACGGTGTCAAACTGCTCAGCATCGGCTTCTTCGTATCCCCCACCACTGCCACCCTTTGGCGCGGCGGCATGGCTACAAGTGCCCTGAAACAGCTCATCGCCGATGCCGACTGGGGCGAGCTCGACTATTTCATCCTCGACACCCCGCCAGGCACCTCCGACATCCACCTCACCCTCCTGCAGACGCTCCCCATCACGGGAGCCGTCATCGTCTCGACGCCACAACAGGTGGCCCTCGCCGATGCCCGCAAAGGTATCGATATGTATCGCAACGACAAAGTCAATGTGCCCATCCTCGGGCTCATCGAGAACATGGCGTGGTTCACCCCTGCCGAACTGCCAGAGAACAAGTATTATATCTTTGGCAAGGAAGGCTGCAAGCAGCTGGCCGAGGAGATGAACGTACCCCTGCTGGCACAGATCCCGCTCGTACAGAGCATCTGCGACAATGGCGACAACGGCACCCCCGCCGCCCTCAACAGCGACACCGCCACCGGCCTCGCCTTCATCAACCTGGCCCAGGCCGTCGTCACCGTCGTCAACCGCCGCAACCGCGAACAGCCCCAAACCAAAATCGTCGGCACGAAATAATCTCTTATTGAAACGTAACAACAGTAACAACTGTAACAAAATCGCTTAAAAATGGCTGGCATCATGAGGATGTCGGCCGTTTTTATGACCAGAGGCTGCGGAGGAGGAACCAGATGACGGGGACGAGGAGCGAGGGGAGCAGGTTGAGGGTCTTGCAATCCTTGAGGTTGAGGAGGCCGAGGCCACTACCCGTGATCATCAGACCGCCCACAATGAGAAGTTCGGCCATGAGGGCCTCGCTGATGGCGGTGCTGGAGATCTGGGCAATCAGATAGAACATACCCTGCCACAGAAACAACACGGGCGCGGCGAGCACCATGCCCAGGCCATAGGTAGAGGCGAAGATGGTGCTGCTGACGAAATCGAGTGTGGCATTGGTGAAGAGGAAGGTATGATCGGCTTTCAGGGCGGCGATGACGGGGCCCAACATAGAGAGCGGGCCGATGCAATAAAGCAGAATGGCGGTGCTGAGACCATCGCCAAGCTTAGCGTCTTCTCCTTTACTTTTCGAACGACGGTTGACCACACGCTTGAACCGTCCGTCGATGTCGAGCGCCGTGCCGACGACACCACCAACGGCCAGGGCTACGATGAAGAGCACGGGATACTGGCTCTTGGGCAGGTTGGTGATGGTGGCATTCAGGCCGATGGCCAACGAGGCGAGGCCGAGGCCGGTATAGAGTGTTTCTTTGTATTTATCCTTGATGCCACGGTTGAGCAGCGCGCCGATGAGAGAGCCGGCGATAATGGTACAGGTGTTGACGATGGTTCCTATCATAAGCTGTTTAGTTTTTATTGTTTCTCTGTCATATATTTCCAGTAGCGACGCGGCATGTCGCTGAGTTGTTTGCGGGGGTTCATGCGCTCACGGATGCAGATGGCCTTGAAGTAGGTGCGCCAGAGGTTCTGAAGGAGCTGGTCGTCGCTGCTGAGCACCTCGTCATTGAGCTTGCCGTTGGCGAGGTTGAAGGGCACGACAGCCTCATCCTCGAAGGTGATGCGAATGACCGTCCGTCCATCGTAGTAGAAGCCATAGTGGCGACGGGCGTCGTAGATGAGCCAGGACTGATCGTTGAAGCGGTCGCTGAAGTGATCGGTGACGAGGGGCAGCACATTGTGATCGGGACTGACCACGGCGAGGTAGGTGCCATCCTTGGCTTTCTGGAAACGCACGAACTGTTTCATGCGCAGCTGTTCGTGGAGCACGCGACGGGCGATGTTGGTGACGGCCAGCACATCTGGGTCGGCGAAGTTCTTGGAGATGTCGCCCTGACGGAAGACCTTGCAGACATACTGGAACAGCGGCGTGGGGAGCTCGGGCAGTTCTGACAGCCAACTGACATAGATAAGCCGCACCGCCTCACGCGGCAACTGTTTCTCCAGGCCCGTCCATACGCGACGGGCTTTTTCGTCGTCGGTGGTGACGTGGTAGGTATGGTCGCAGAACAGTGGCAGGGCATCGCCCGTTTTCAGCAGCTGCTCCGGCTGCTCGTGCAAGACGAAGGCATCGAACACAGCAGTCAGAAGCCCGTCCATCGTTCCGTCAAACGTATATACCGTCATTCGCCGAAGTCAAGTTCCAGTTGTTGTTCTTCGGCAGCACGCTTCCGCTGGGCCTTCGAGATCAGCAGAGGCCGCAGGCGTTCGGGCTGCAGTTCGTTGATGCCGACGATGGGTGTGGAATAGGTCGAGGCCAGTTCGTGGCAGGTGATGAAGTATTTCGCCTTTTTCATGACAACACCCATCTTCTTCAGGTCGTAGGAGGTGAGGCGGTTGAAACGGCGCGAGTTGACGATGAGCCAGGCCGACTTGGTGCCCAGGCCTGGCACGCGCAGCAGCTGCTCGTAGTCGGCGGTGTTGATATCCACAGGGAAGGCCTCGGGATGGCGCAGGGCCCAAGCCAGTTTGGGATCGACCTCGAGGTCGAGGTTGGCATGCAGGTCGTCGACGATCTCATCGACCTTGAAATGGTAGAAGCGCAGGAGCCAGTCGGCCTGGTAGAGGCGGTTCTCGCGCACCAGGGGCGGCTGCTTGAGGACAGGCAGACGCGGGTCGTAGGTATTGACGCTGATATAGCCGGAGTAATAGACGCGGCGCATGGTGGGCTGGCCGTAGAGCATCGACGACATCGAGAGGATGTCCTTGTCGGTCTCTTTCGTGGCGCCCACGATCATCTGCGTGGACTGTCCGGCAGGCACGAAACGCGGCGCATGGCGGTATTTCCGGCGGTCCTCCTTGTTCTCCAGCACGCCCTGCTGGATGAGTTTCATGGGCTGGAACACGCTCTTGTGGTCTTTCTCAGGCGCCAACAGTTTCAGCGATTCCTCCTTGGGGATCTCGATGTTGACGCTCATACGGTCGGCATAGCGTCCGGCCTCGTTAAGCAACTCCTGCGAACAGCCCGGGATGCTCTTCAGGTGGATATAGCCATTGAAGCGATGCACCAGACGGAGGTCGCGGGCGATGGCAGCCAGACGCTCCATCGTATAGTCAGGATTGCGCACGACACCGCTGCTGAGGAACAGACCCTCGATATAGTTGCGACGGTAGAACTCCATGGTGATCTCCTCGAGTTCGCTGACAGAGAGCGTGGCGCGGCGGATATCGTTGGAACGGCGGTTGATGCAGTAGGCGCAGTCGTACATGCAATAGTTGGTGAGCATGACCTTGAGCAGCGAGATGCAGCGACCGTCGTCGGCAAAGGAGTGGCAGATGCCCACACCCCCGACGGTGGAGCCCACCATGCCCTGCTTGCCCTTGCGCACGGTGCCACTCGACGAGCACGACACATCGTACTTCGCCGACTCGGCGAGGATCCGCAGTTTCTCCATGGTCTGTTCAGTCAGCATGGGACAAAGTTGTTAGTTTTTGGCGTGTTTTTTCAGGGCGAGGCGCACGTCGCGCTTCTTGCGGAGATAATCGAGACGCTCCTGGGCATGGCGCTGGGAAACGCGCAGCTGGTGGCCATAGACGAGGCTGGCGGCACCTAAATAGGCAGCAACCTGAATCCAGAGGCAGCGCAGTTCGAGCGAGACATCGCCTATCGAAGCGCCCATGCTATTGAGGCGGAGGTAGGCCCTGACGCCGAAGGTGCTTGGGAAGAGCCACGATATGCCCTGCAGATAGCCCGGGATGGAATTCTGCGGCCAGGAGACACCTGTAAGGAACAGTAGTGGCAGGGAGACGAACACCACGAGCAGGATGACGTTCTCACGATAGCGCACCAGACACGACACCGTCATGCCGAAGAATACGCAGGCCAACAGATAAGGCACCATCAGCGCCAGCAGGTTCTGCCAGGGTGCGATATGGAGGAAATGGAAAAGTCGCGGAACCACCATGACCAGATAGGTGCTCATGACGGCATAGACCATCAGATAGCAGACGGCCTTGCCGCTGACGACACGCCCGATTCCACCGTAACAGGGATGGATGGGTATGAGATCGCCATAACGGTTGCGCTCACGGGCCGTTCCTGCTGCCAGACCGATACCGAGGGCCAGTGTCTGCTGGATGATCAACATGAGCACGGCAGGCAGCACGGCGGTGCCGTAGCCACCCTGCGGATTGAACATCGCCACCTCCTCGACATCGAGGGGACTGACGGTTATGAGGTCTTCGCGGGCCGTATAATTGCCTGAGAGTTTGGTCTGTATCTGAGCGCCCATATCCAGGCAGACAAGCATCGTCGTCTGATAAATGGCCTTATAGGTGAGCATCAGCGCCATATCGCAATACACGCTGATGGTGCCCTGCTCCAAACGGTTGAGACGGGTGGCAAAGTCCTCGGGGATATAATAGATGCCCTTCACCACCTGACGGCTCACCAATGACTGCGCATCGTCGAGATCCTCGGCATAATAGGCCACATGCACATCGGCCGAGGCATCACACATCCGAATGAACTGGCGCGACTGCTGGGAGTGCGATTTGTCGACCACCACCACCGGCACCTCGTGGATCGTCTCATTGTTGTAAATCCACGAATAGAGCAAGGGATAGACGAGTGGCACCACGATGCAGAACAACAGCACGCCCTCGTCGCGGAGCACCTGCCGCAGTTCGAAACGCCACACGAAGGCAGCATCGTCGAGCCATTTCAGCATTTTATGGAATATAGACATACGTGAGCATTGCATTTTTGATCTTACGGACAACGAACCACGGCAGCAGCGTAAAGGCGACGAGGGCCACCAGATGGAACCAGGCGTCGATCAACGGATAACCATTGAACACCGTAATCTGATATAACATATAGTAATGACGCAACGGGAAGAGCCACGTCAGCGCCTGAATCGGGGTGTCCATGCCCATCATGGGGAAGGCAGAGCCTGCCAACGAGAAACTGAGCACGCCCCACAGCGAGCAGATACTCATGGACATACGTAGCGACGGCATAAGGCCGAAGGCAAAAATGCCGAAACCGATGGAGGAAAACACCTGCAGCACCGCCAACAGGACGATATAGCCCCACCCGCCCACATGGACGAAATGGAGCACATGATAGATATAGAACTCGTAGAAGAATATCAGCACAAGGAACACGAGCGCCTGAGGCAGGAACTTGCCGAGCAGGGCAACGACGATATTGCCGTCGGCCTTCGCAATCCACTCCTTACCGCGACTGAACTTCAGTTCCATACCGAGGGAATAGGCTGAGATGAGAAACATGAAGAGCATCATCACACCAGGCACAAAGATGGTGGAGAGATACATGTTGTAGTTGCTCCAGGGGTTGGCCACCTGATGCAGGTCGATGCGGATAGGCTGCAGGAAGGTCTCTATCTGCTTTGGTGTAAAGCCCTTGGCACGCATCGTAGCCTGCCCCACCCCTGCTGAGGCGAGCTTTGTGATGGTCTTCAAATCCTTCATTACCATGGAGCCTGCCGCCACCGATATATAACTGTAATAGTAAGAGATCTTCGGACGACGGGCGGAGAGCAGCTTGTCGGTCGTGCCCTTGGGATAATACAGGAAACCGTTAATCTCGTTCTCCTGCATGGCATGACGGGCCTCAGCGACGGAGGCATAATGGGCCACCACACGGGAGCCCTGCAAACCGTCGAGGCGACGGATCAGTGCGCGCGAGGTGGTTGTGTTGTCGAGGTCGACCACACCCACGGGCAGCTCCTGAGGCACACCTTCGTCCAACATCGTGGTGAAAAAGAACAACGTCAAGACAGGGAAGATGACCATACAACACAAGTAGATGGGATTCTTCGTCAGAATCTTCATCTCACGTATCGCGATCCGCCATATATACTTTCACTATTGTTCAATTATGTAATCATATTATTTTTTTATTATTAACGACATGCCAGGACGGAGACCATCGAGCTTCTCGACAGGACGGGCCTTCACCTCGAAGGTCTTCAAATCATACTGGCCATTGGCCTTCGTGGCCTTCCAGACAGCATACGAGCCCTGATCCTTCATGTAGTAGACCTTCATCTTGACCTCCTTGTTGAAGGCAGGTACAAACGCAGTAAACTCAGAGCCCACCTTCATGTCGTTGAGCTGGTCTTCGCGGACATTGAACGTGCCCCACATATCGTCCATCACGGCAATCGACATGATGGGAGAGCCTGTGCCCACGAGTTCGCCGACCTTCGGATAGACATCGGCCACCTCACCCTCCTTCTGGGCTATCTGAACCGTCTCGTGGATATACGAGTTGACCTCCTGCACAGCACCTCTGGCACGGCCCACCTGGGCAGCAGCTGCCAGTTTGTCCTCCATACGGGCACCGTTGACGGCCATGTCGTACTGGCTCTGGGCGGCCTTCATCTGCGCCTCCATGGCCTTGTAAGTGGCATAGACCTCATCGCGCTTCTGGGCAGAGACCACGCCCTCGTCGTACAGACGCTGGATGCGGTTATACGACTTCTCGGCAATCTCGTAGGCGGCCTTCGCCTGCTGGAATACGGAGAAGGCACCTTGGATCTGCTCCTTTCGGGCACCGTTCTGCGCCTTCAGTTCGAGGGCGGCAGCGGCATTCTCCGCACTGCGGGCCTGCTCCATCTTGGCACGTACCTCAGGGGCATCGAGGATGGCGACGGTATCGCCGGCCTTCACATAATCGCCCTCTTTGACACGGAGCTCAAGGATTCGCCCTGGCACCTTGCTCGACACACGATACTCGGAAACCTCCACCTGGCCCTGAATCACATCAGGCTCACGGTCAAGGGCAAAGAAACCGATGAGAGCCACGATAATAATCACTGCTACAAATCCTGCAATGGCGAGCAGAATGTTGTTATGTTGACTTTTTGCTGACATAATCTATAAACTATAAACTGTAAACGATAAACTATTCTAACACACCAAGCGATTTCTGGAGGTCGACCTGTGAGAGTTTCACGTCGATCTCAGCATCGATCCGCTGCGACTGGGCCTGCAGCCAGGCCGTCTGGGCCTCCATCACCGTGGTTGGCGTGATGACGCCCTCCTTGAAACCGAGCGTGGCCGTACGGAGATTCTCCTCAGCACGGGCGATATTGGCCTGCGCCATCGTGAGCGTCTTGTTGGCCTCATTCACACGGAACGTATTCTGGTTCACCTGGAGTTCGATCTTCTCGCGAGCCTCCATCAGTTCGAGATTGGCGATGGAGGTAGCGCCCTTCGAGGCACGTACCTTATACATCACATCGCCCCAATTCCAAATAGGTACACGCACGAGGACACCCACATTCCAGAAGCCACCGAACTTGCGCTGGAAACCGTTGAGCACATTGGGATTGCTGACCACATAGCCGCCCGTGAGGGCTACCATCGGCAGATTGCCGGCCTTCAGCACATTCGTCAGTTCACGGGAGAGCTGCACACCGTTCTCGAGCATCTTCAACTCAGGACGGTTCTCAACGGCCATTTCCACATTGGGGGTGGGAACAACGTTGACAACGGCGATATTCTCAGCATCCTCGTCAGCGAGGGTGATCGTCTCATTCACAGGCAGACCGATGGTCTGACAAAGCAGCATCTTGGAAAGCACCAGACCGTCGTTCACCTTCAGCAGCGTCATCTCAGCCTCGTTGAGCTTCACATCGACAGAGAGGCCGTCGCTTTTCGTAGCCACACCCTCGTCGATCATCTTGTGTACATCGTTATTGAGCTTCTTCAGCAGGTCGAGATAGCCTTCAGCCAGTTTCTGTTTGTGCTTCAGCGACACCACGAGCCAGTAGGCCTTGTCGGTGGAATAGATCGTCGACTGACGGACAGCCTCAGCTGAGTTGCGCTGCATCTCCTCGTTGATATCGGCCATCTTATTGAGGGCAATGATACTACCGCCGAGGTAGACAGGCTGCACCACCATAACCGTACCCGCAAAGAGGTGGCGGGTATCCGTATCGAGGGCATCTACCAGGTTACTGCCCAGGCCGTTGAGCTTGGCAGCCACGCTCTGAATCCCCTCGCCCGACAGCTGTTGGATCGTGCCAAGGTCCATGCCCAGGGCTCCCAGCAGCATCGTAATGTTCTGCATGGGCTCGGAACTGAGCATATTGGTGAGGCCCGACTGCATATCGGCTGCCGTCGTGGTGCCCAGATTATTGAGCGTCGATTTCTGGTCGTCGCTGAGGAGTTCCACCTGCCGGCTGGTATACTGATAAGTACCAAGCGCATTCACGCGAGGCAGGTATTTCGTACGCGCCGATTTCCTGACGTTCATCGCCACATCCTGCTTCACCTTCGAGACGCCCACCTGCTTGTTGTTGCGCAAGGCCATTGCACGACAACTGTCGAGTGTCAGCAACCGCTGCGCGCTGACTGTTAAAGGTAAAAAGGTAAAAAGGTAAAAAGGTAAAAACCATTTTACCCTCCTTTTAAACCTTTCCTTTATCATCCCGTTCATTATTATATTTAATTATTTTACTATTTTACCTTTTTACTTTTTTACCTTTTTACCTTTACTCGAAGCTGAACGTTCTTGATCCAATCATATTGCCATCGGCAAAGATCGACACGCGATACTGACCACCCTCGAGCATCTGCGACACGTTCCAGAAGGTAGCCACGCTCACCTCCTCGCCCGTATACTCGATGGTTTTCTTCATGGAATACTCCAGGTTGCGGTTCTCGTAGGCAAACGAGCCACCACCGCTGAGGGTATTGCCACCAGGATTCTGGATGCGCACATAGACGGTGCGGTTACCATTCGAGGCCGTCACATTCTTGGTGATGGTGAAGTTGACCTGCATCTTCTTAGTGTCCTTTAATTTCTTTGTCGGTTTATCGCGCTTGTTCAGGAGCGACAGACTGATATTTGTGGCATCGAGCTGGGCAGCAATCGCCACCTTCTCCGAGAGCGATGCCTTCTCGTCGTTCAGACCGGCAATCTGGGAGTTGCGCTCCTGGAGAACTGCATTCACTCGGCTATTCTCCTGCTTCAGACTCTCGTTAAGCCGGTTCAGCGAATCCACTTGGATGATATAGCTGCGGAGCACCTCACGCACCGTGGCAAGCTCTTTCTTCAGACGGGTAATCTCGCGGGCATCATCCGCCTTCACCTTCTTCAATTCTTCAAGAAGTTTCTGCGTCTTCATCTGCTCCTGCGTCAGCTGCTCCACAATCGAGTCGTTGTTGATCTGCGTCTTCATCTCACTGTATTGCAAGGCGAAGCGCTCATACTCGTTCTCCATCTCCTGCTTGTCGAGCTCAGCCAGTTCCTGCATATCGCGGTTCACCTGTTTCTGCTCCTCAAGGCTCTTGAAGAGCCAGGCCAGACCGCCCAACAAGGCCAGGACCACGAGAACCACCAATATCCAAATTACCTTCTTCATCTTCTATATGTATTATAACAGACTTGTCCAGACGCCGATAGCCGACATCAGGA
>LXOW01094032.1_pt1 | contig 30891 bp, 30 predicted proteins | sample 1368591 | NCBI WGS metagenome assembly LXOW01 (sample SAMN04884650, study PRJNA319009) | bovine gut metagenome | isolation source: Cow rumen | host: Bos taurus | place: Italy: Legnaro (PD) | collected 2014-07-09
TCCCAAGGCAAACTTTATGTTTTTAATTCTTTCTTCAAAGGTCATAAATATATTATAGGAATTTTTTTGAAAACCCTGTTATAAATCTATGGAAACTCCTCAACTCCTAACTACTCACTACTAACTTCTAACTTTAAAACAAAAACAGACCTGCCCCGTTTATGCGGAACAGGCCTGTTTTTTATTGCCTTATACAGCTATTTCCCAATTTAGGGAAAAGTGAAACACCTTATTTCACTGCGGCTGCTCCGGCGAGGAATGCCTTTTCGTTAAGGGCAAGCACTTCCGGCTTTTTGGCAAGTTTCTTGTAAACCTTCGGAAGAGCGGCCTTTACGGCTTCCAGCGATATCGCACCGGTGGCTTTTGCGAAGGCTCCGAGCATGACCATGTTCAAGGTCTTCGGATTTCCGATTTCCTTGGCGGCAATGTCGTCGCAAGGAACATTCACGATGCGGACATCCGTGCGTGTCGGCTTGGAGTTTACCAGCGATGTGTTGATTATCAGCACGCCGCCGGGCTTTACCATAGGTTCAAACTTTGCCAGAGAAGGCTCGTTCATCACGATGACGGTGTCCGGGCGGGACACTATCGGGGTGGTCACTTCCTCGTCAGAAACAACCACTGAGCAATTGGCTGTGCCGCCACGCATTTCCGCACCATAGGCAGGGAAGAAGCTGACTTCCTTTCCCTCTATGACACCAGCCTGCGCTATAAGCACGCCTGCTGAGATTACGCCCTGGCCGCCGAATCCGGCTATTCTGATTCCCTGATACATATTTCAAGTCCTCCTTATTTTGCGGCTTCTGCCGGGACGTCGTCAGCTGCGCTGTGGTCTTTCTTAACGCCCATTTCAAACTCTTTTTCCATTTCGTTCTTGACGAACGCAACGGCATCCTTCGGGGTCTTTCCCCAGTTGGTCGGACACATGCTCAGAATTTCAACAATGCTGAAGCCTTTGCCGTCTATCTGGTTCTGGAAAGCCTTCTTGATGTACCCCTTGGTCTTCATAATTGCCGCAGGGGTATGCACGCCGCCGCGGGCAACATAAGACGCACCCTTGATGGTGGCAAGCATTTCGCTCATGTGTATAGGATAGCCGGCCTGCTTGGCTGTTCTGCCGTTTACGCAGGTTGTGGCCTTCTGTCCGATGAGCGTGGTCGGGGCCATCTGTCCGCCGGTCATACCGTATATGGTGTTGTTCACGAATATCACGGTTATGTTCTCGGAGCGGATTGCGGCGTGTACGATTTCCGCCATGCCTATTGAGGCAAGGTCGCCGTCGCCCTGATAGGATACCACGATGGCATTCGGCAGAACGCGTTTGATGCCTGTGGCTTCCGCCGGGCCGCGTCCATGAGCACCCTGTGTGGTGTCGCAGTCAAAATACTTGTCCGCAAACACGGCACAGCCCACCGGGGCTACGAATATAAGGCGGTCCTTTATGCCAAGCTCGTCAATGACTTCTGCTACAAGGCGATGAATGATGCCATGTCCGCAGCCGGGGCAGTAATGCGTCTTAACGTCAATTAATGATTCTGGTCTCTTATTTAACAGCTGCATATTTTTTGCTCCCGTTGTAAATTTCTTCCAGAGCCGCCGCGACTTCCTCGGCGGTGAGCACTGCCGCGCCTACTTTGCAGAAAAGGTGCGTTTCCGCAGTGCCGTTGAGGGCAAGGCTCACGTCTTCCACCATCTGTCCCATGCTGGTTTCCACGGACACGAATTTCTTTACTCTCTTGGCAAGAGCCTGAATCTGCTTGTACGGGAAGGGCCACAGTGTTATGGGGCGGAACAGGCCGACCTTGAGGCCTTTTTCGCGGAGCATCTTTATTGCCGCTGTTGATACGCGGGAAGGAGTACCGAATGCGACTACTACGAGTTCTGCATCCTCGGTCATCTTCTCCTCGTACATGACTTCGTTCTCTTCAATGGCCTTGTAGCGTTTGATACGCTCGTTAACCATTATTTCAAGTCCGCCTTCGGTAAGGTCATAAGACGTTATGCGGCGTTTCGCACGGTGTTCAAGGTTTGTTCCTATTGACCATTCCGGCTTTTCCAGCTTGGTCACGTCAAGAGGCTCTTCCTTAAATTCAACAGGCTCCATCATCTGGCCTATTGTGCCGTCCGCAAGAATCATGGAAGGTATGCGGTATTTGAATGCCACTTCATAGCATTTGCGGGGAAGATTTGCAAGCTCGTTGACACTATTCGGGGCAACGACATAAAGGCGATAGTCGCCATGTCCGCCGCCTCTTGTGGCCTGCCAGTAATCGCCCTGGCATCCGGCAATGTTGCCCAATCCTGGGCCGCCGCGCATCATGTTCGCTATGAGCAGCGGAAGATCCGCTCCCGCGCAGTATGAAAGTCCTTCCTGCTTGAGGCTTATGCCTGGGCTGGAAGAGGAAGTCATGCAGCGTGTGCCTGTTCCGGCCGCGCCGTAAATCATGTTGATCGCAGAGACTTCGCTTTCTGCCTGTATGAATGCGCCGCCTACTTCGGGCAGCCTCCATGACATATATTCAGGAACCTCGTTCTGAGGAGTGATAGGATAACCGGCAAAGAAACGGCATCCGGCACGAACCGCGCCTTCTGCAAGCGCCTCATTGCCTTTCATTAATTTCTTTTCACCCATTTGCTTACTCCTTGTATACCTTTATGGCAAGGTCAGGGCACACGCGGGCACAGGTCTGGCAGGCAATGCACTCGTCCTTGGCAAATTTTGCCGGGAAATAACCGGTTTTGGAGAATGTGTCGGATTTCTCCAGACATTTCTTGGGACACGCTTCAATGCAAAGATAGCAGCCCTTGCATCTTTCGGTGTCTATTTCTACTTTTGCTTTCGGCATAGAACCTCCGTCAAATTTTTAAGCCTTGCGGCGTAGCGGCTTGTATTGCAAGCATCAATTTCAGCGCGGGCAAGGCCAATAAAGCCTATAAAAAAAGTATAACATATTAAAAGGAACAAAAAAAGGATATTTATTGGCGAATTTGCAATTTACATAAAAATTCAATTAAAATTTTGTATCATATAGAATATTATGAGGAAGAAAAAGAAAAACAACTCATCATCCTTGCTCAATATTATTGGAATTGTCGCCCTAATAGGCGTGACCGTGTATTATGCCCTGGCAAGCCGTCAGGACACGGTAAACGCACAGGAAGAATCCATGAAGCTGATTTACGCGGTTGAGCAGATGAGGGACGCACAGCTTGATTATTTCTCAAAACATAAATCCTACGCCGAGGATTTGTCCCTTCTTCTAGACAAGGACGGCAAATTATTGCCATTTATCCCCCCCGGAACAAAGGGAGCGGCACAGGCAATTTCCGTCAAAAACGGCTGGGACTACGAGGCCAGGATATATCGCAGCAGCGAGACTTTTGGCATTTCCGCATTGTATACGGAAGGACGCTTTAAAAACAGTGGATTTTTCCTTAATTTCCAAGGCATAAGCGAGGAGCCTGCCGGTGAGATCATGTGCAAGGAGCCTATTGACGTTCCCCGCAGCGATTACTGCAAGAATTTTATGGGATATTCAAAACTGTTCGCATACAGGCCTGAATACCGCGTATACAAGAAGGTCTCCGATTTTGAGGACATAACCGGGGAAGAAAAGGCAAATTAAGGAAGCACGGAAAGAGGCTTAGGAAATGGCAGTAATTTCCACGTCTTTTTCAATTTCATAGAATGACTTTCCGTCAAAACATTTGCAGTTAAGTATTTCTATAATTTTCTCCCGTGGAGTAGGGCTTGCCCCTGTCTCATCTATTCCAATATATACTTCTGTCAATGTCTTAAAGGGGTCTATCTGATAAATGATAAGATAGGATTGATTCCCATTCATTGCTGGCTCTAGCTTATGCTCAATTCCTTTGTATACAAACTCAATTTCATGATTATGACTAAGAGCATAAATTATCTCACTAAATGAACTTCCTTCCATGTTAAATCTCCTCAAAACTCAATCCATACGCCAGTATTGTACTCTATGGCACGGGAAATATAGTCCAAAAGCACTGTATACATTTCTTTGAGCCTTGGTGTTATGGGCTTTTTCAGCCGTTCATCTATCCTTGGCTTTAATATTTTGCAATTCTCCGCATTGAAGTACTCCAGCTCGCATATGTCAAGATACAATTTAAGGCCATCAGTCATATTGTAATCCCAAATCATATCTTTTGCCATGCTGTACGCCTCATCCCAGCTGAAATTATAAACATCAATCAGATCCTTTCTACGCAAATCAAAATCAGGCTGATTATATTCATTAATTTTGACACCTTTAAGTGTCTTTATCAGGATAAACATTTTTACATTTCCTCCGACATAGTATTTCTGATTGAAAAATCTTAACTTTTTTTCAACCAAATACGGATTATTTGTAAATACTCCGTAATTGGCTTAAATATTTTGAACTTACAACATATCCGCCTTGCATGGCATTTTCTATTCCTGCCGCAATATTGCGAGATATGCGTCATACAGGAACAGCCTGTTCCTTGCGGCAGTGTTTTTCTGAATGAGTATTCCGGCGAAGGAAAGTTTTTTTATTGCGGACAAGGCCGTATTAAATGAAATGCCTAAATCCTCTGCGGTCTTTCCTGCTTCCACTATGGGGCTTGATTCAAGATAATTGAAAACACGCATTACATTGCCCCTTGCTCTTCCCATGCCCTGTATAATGGAGGTATTTTTTTCATGCAGGGCGGAAAGCTGTTTTACGGTGGCAATGCCGTCCTCCGCAGTAGTGCTTAATGCTGAAAGGAAAAAACGCACCCACTGCTCATAATCCCCCCTGGCACGTACTTCGGACATTCTGTCGTAATACTCTATCCTGTTCTTCTTCAAAAAATATGAAATGTAAAGTGCAGGCGATGAAAGCACCTTTTTTTCAATAAGAAAAAGTATTATGAGCAGGCGTCCAATGCGTCCGTTTCCATCCAGAAAAGGGTGTATTGTTTCAAACTGATAATGAATAAGTGCGGCCTTTATCAGGAAATCCGTGCCGTCATCCGCATTTATGTACTCTTCCAGATCCGACATGGCCTGCCGCATATCCTCAGTATTAGGTGGAATGTATCTTGCGTTTTTAAGTAGCGACCCCTGCCCGCCTATCCAGTTCTGCGAGTGGCGGAACTCTCCGGGGCTTTTTTCCTGTCCGCGTACATTATCCATAAGAACACGATGTGTTTCCCTTATCATACGGCCACACAAAGGCAAGGTTTTAAGCCTGTCTATAGCATAATAGATGGCCTTTACATAGTTTATCACTTCGGCAACGTCAGCATTCGCGTTTTTATCCAGAGACGGGTCAAGAATATCGTCAAGAGTAGCCTGCGTTCCCTCTATCTGCGATGAAAGCAAAGCCTCCTTGCGTACATACATTGAAACAAAAAGCGGCATACTTGGAATGGATTCAGCCATAGCCTCCAAAGAGGCAATGTTTTTGCTGGCCCTTACAAGCATTGAGATGGTTTCTTCCGTCATAAGCAGAGGCGGCTCAGGCGGTAGCGGTGACGGCACAAAAGAGCTGTATTCCGCTTCTCCGGACAAATTTTTCCTGTAATAACCTGCACGGTTTCTCATTATTGTTCCACCTTTCAAATCTATTTTCACATTCAGTAATTATGAAAAAACAGTGATAATATTATACCTGTTTTTATTTCAGGTTAAAAGGCTAAGTTGAAATAAGGAATGAATTTTCAGCTTCTTATTTCAGGATAATGCGGTAAATTGAAATAAGAACGGATTTTTTACAGACTTATTTCAGTTTACTGCGCAAAAAACAAGGCTGAATCTGCGGTTTAAAACTGATTTTCACTGAAATAAAGTGGCAATTTTGCCAGTTTATTTCAGACTTAAACCTTAAAAATACTGCTATGGCCGGCAGAATATTACTGTATTTTTTTGCGTATTTACGCAAAAAACTCCTGCACAAATATCGTTTATAATGAGCAATTGAGGAAAAGCCTTATAAGATAGGTTTGATTTCTCGTCGTCTATATCAACATATTGGAAATCGGAAAAAAGTACTTTTTCCGTATTTCCCTAACTTCTAATTTCTCATTGCAAATGCTGAAATTTGTTTCAGCATTTGCTTAATATTTCCGCGAGTTTCTGGAATGTTTCCGGCGGCAAATCCTGTGCCCTTGTCTTTTCAGGCAGATTCAATTTGCTGAAAGCGGAAAGAACAACATCTTTATCCATTCCGCATAATGAAAGGGAGTTTATCATTGTCTTTCGACGATGTGTGAATGCCTTTTTGGCAAGGGACATTATAAAATCCAGGTTTTCCGGTGCTTTTTTGGGGTGGAATCTTATTACGGCTGAATCCACTGCCGGAACAGGACGGAAACTGCCGGCCTTTACAACGCATACCAGTTGCGGATCTGACCGAAAATACGAGGATATGGCCAGAACACCGTAATCTGGCATTCCTGGCTTTGACATTATACGCAGTGCGACTTCCTTCTGAAACATAAAAACCGCACAGGAAAGGCCGGGAAAGTCCAATGCCTTGTCGAGAATCGCCGTTGAACAGTCATAAGGCAGATTGCCGATAAATGCCGTATTGCCCTGCGGCAGCTCCTCCGTTCCAACACGCATGAAATCATTGTTTATTATTTTCAGACCGGAATATTTTCTTGCAAGTTCCGGANNAATTGATGTCAATGCTCCGCCACCTGGGCCTATCTCGACAAGATTGTCAAAACGCTCACCGTCAAGAGCGGCACATATTTTTTCGCACACGGATCTGTCCGCAAGAAAAACCTGGCTGAATTTAGGCATTTTCACCCTCCGGCAAGATGTCAGGACAATTAAATTTCAAATCTGCTTTCAAATCTCTAATCATAAAAATAAATTCTTCAGGGAATTCTCCCATCCGTCATTCCCGCATGTTGTTGGCGGGAATCTCTGCATTATTCACCGACGATATGCCCGACTACTAATTTTCGCTCTTTCGTTGTACGCGCTGCTACAACGAAAGAGGTTCACGCCTTAAAAACGACACACTGTGTCGTTTTTGCCCTAAAGGGACAGGCACCAGGGCATGACGGAGTATGTTTCAAAAACTGCTACTTAATCTGCATTTCCCTAACTCCTAACTGAAAAATTCCTACATGAAAATCTCCCGATTTAGATTGCTTCGCTACCTCTCGCAATGACGGGAAAAAGGAACTTTCCACAATTGCTCATTGCTAACTGCTCATTGAATTGCTGTTCCCGAACTCCATGCAAAGCATTTCCATTTTGAACCTGATCTCCATTCCTGTCTTCCAGATGTCCCCAGCTCCGAGGGTGATAAGAACGTCTCCCGGAGCAAGTTCCTTTATCATTTGCAGCACGCCGGGAAATGGACGGGCATTTATACCATTCTTCCTTGCGGATTTGATTATCAGATCCGAGGAAATGCCCTTGATCGGCGTTTCTCCGGCGGAATAAATGGGAGCAATGAACAGCTTGTCCGCATTTCCGAACGCCATGCCAAATTCCCTGTAAAGATCCCTTGTGCGGGTGTATCTGTGAGGCTGAAATACAACAGTCAGGCGACGGCCTTTGAACATCTCCCTCGCGGCAGCAAGAGTTGCCATTATCTCCGTAGGGTGATGACCGTAATCGTCCATAAAATCCACACCACCGGCGGAGCCGAGACGATCCAGGCGACGCTTTACCCCTCTGAAATTTGACAGTCCCTCTGCCAGTTTTTCAAATGGGAATCCAAGATAGCATCCTACGGCAAGCACCAGAAGGGAATTGCGTACATTGTGCATTCCGCAGCATTGCAGCCTTACAAGGCCTTTCTTACGGCCTTTGAACCAGGCCTCGTATTCCGTGCCATTTTCCGAAAAGGAAACGTTCTTTGCCTGCCAGTCCGCACCTTTGTTGATACCGCAGGAAAGATAAGGGCCTGGAATGTACGGGAGAATGCTCCTTACACCCTCGTCATCCGTGCATAATGCGGCAATTCCAAAGAATGGAACTGTAAATATATGCCTTATGAATGCGGCCTTGATACCGTCCAGGCTGCCATAATGGTCAAGATGGTCAGCGTCAATGTTTGTCACGCAGGTTGCAAGAGGCCGGAAATCCAGAAATGATCCGTCAGATTCGTCAGCCTCCGCGATAAAATATTCGCCGCCGCCCATCTTTATGTTTGAACCTGCATTTTTCAATATTCCGCCTACGACGGCTGTCGCCCCAGCACCACAGGCCTCAAAGGCGGCGGCCATCATGCTGGTGGTCGTAGTCTTGCCATGAGTTCCCGCAACGGTAATTGTCTTTTTAAGCCTTGCCAGCTGCGACAGCATGAACGCACGGTGTATTATTGGAAGTCCTGCCTTTTTCGCAGCAAGTATTTCCGGATTGTCATCCCTTATGGCGGAGCTTACAACAACGGCCTGCGTGCCTTTTGGAAGGTTCTTGCGATGTCCTTCCGTAATTTTCGCTCCAATTCTTTCAAGGGCAAGGGTGATCTCAGTCTTTGCCGCGTCAGAGCCGGTTATCCTGTAGCCAAGCCCAATCATAAGGGCGGCGATTCCGCTCATTCCTATGCCACCGATGCCTATGAAATGAAAATGTCTTAAATTGTCTATCTTTATTTCCCTATTGTATTGCATTTTTTATACCAGATACTTTATTTTTATTTCCCTCAGGATTTTCCGTAAGCCATTTGAGATTCTGTGCCGCGATCTTGTTATCAGGCTCTGCCGCAAGAGCCTCACGGCAGGCATCAGCCGCCTTTTCAAACTCGCCGGAGGCCGTATAGGCGGCAGATCGTCCCAATGCCATTATCGGACCTTTGCCTGAAAAGTCCCTAAGTGCCAATTCGGTTTCGCCCATCAGAAGATATCCCAGTCCTCTTACAAGCCTGAATTCCGTTGAATTTTCATTTTCTTCAGACATCAGGTCCAGCATTTCCGAGACATCGTCAAGCCAGCCTTCCCCATAAATCCACAATCCCATGTCATTGCCTACATTGCGAGGTATGTATTTTGCCGTATTTTCAGAATCAGAATCAGGGATATTCGCAGTATTGTTCCTGCCTCCTCGAGGTACTGAATCGGAAGGAGTGCTATCAAGATTTATGTTTATTTTCAAGTCATTATTTTTGGAAACATTTCGTATCAGATCTTCTGTTTCCTTTTGTATTTTTTTTATTTCGGACTCCCTCGTATTAATGTCGGAGGCCCTGAGTACAAATTCCCTTTTTGTATATTTCAAATCCGGTTTTTTCATCGCGGAGGCCATTTTGCCTTGCGGTTTTCTTTCAGACAATGCGACTATTTCCAGTTTTGAGCGAGGCGTTTCAATCATTTCAAAACGCAATTTCACATCATGATCCGACGGAATCCTGTCAAGGAGTTCCTCTATTTTCGGATATGACGATTCTTCCGTATTGCTACCGCCCTGGCCTTTTTTTTCCGATTTTTCCTCTTCCTGTTTTTTATTGTCTGACGGCTTTTTTCTGGAATACGACAATCCCATGGACATTCCCCCTCTGTCATTCGGAGGAGCTATCTGAAAGGCAGGAGATATGGCCTTTTTAAACTCTTTTCTCCTCTCTTCCCTGTATAAGATGTTTGACAAAAAGAATCTTGCCACGGAATCCCCGGGCTTCAATCTTATTGCCCTACGATACAGTGAAGTCGCGTCATTGGGTCTGTCATTCCTGTCATGCAGTCTTGCAAGCTCAAATACAGCATCCTCATAAGCAGGATGTATGAAAATAGCACGACGAAGCTCATTCTCCGCATCATCATCCCTGCCTAATGCTATGAGCGCCTTTGCCAGTTGAAACCTGAAAAGAGGACTTTGCCTGTCAATCTGAACCGACCTTCGGTAATATGAAAGAGATTTCTGCATATCCCCCATTACCGCATAAAGCGAACCAAGATTCATGTAAATATCGCCACGCCATGGCGAGATTTTCACGGCATACAGGAAATCCTCTTCAGCACTATTGTACTTTCCCCTGATTGAATATGCTATTCCCCGTAGAATGTGTGCTTCCGCATGATTCTCGTCTAAGGATATGGCCTTGTCAAATTCCTTGAATGCGGCATTCAGATTGCCAAGCCAGTAAAGGGCGGAACCATACCCGGTATGTGCATCAGGATTGTCTGGAAACTGCTTTATAATTGAGGCAAAAATAACAGCGGCATCATCAAACTCGCCATTTTTCAGCTTTGTATATCCACGCAGCATTTCATTCTGAACCTGAGATTTCATCATGCGGGACCAGGCTGTTTCGGCAGAAGGGTACATTACGGCAATGCTGTCTTGTGCCGCAAGAAAAATCAATATACAGAGAAAGCCGAATGTACGAATCACTTGCCTATAATGACACGCCCATCAGACAATTCAAGTTTTTTTGGTATGGATACAGTAAAGACAGTACCTTTGCCAGGCTCGGATTTTACGGTAATTTTTCCTTTATGCAACTGGACTACGGATCTACACAGGTTAAGCCCCAGCCCCGTGCCACTTTTCTTTTGACCGGCCTGTTTGTATTTTTCAAAAATCTGCTTCTGCTTGTCCTTGGGGATGCCTTCCCCATTGTCAGATACGGCTATATATGCGTTCTTGTCGTCCTCACTTATTGTGATTTTGACAAATCCATCCTCACGACAGTACTTTATAGCATTGCTTAACAGATTGGCAATGGTCCTGTCAAGAAGCACACTGTCCCCATTTACCTTTACATCATCACCCTCAACGGAAAACTTTATCTTTTTTGTCTCCCCCATGCCTTCCATTAACGCCATTTCGGATTCTGCAAGTTTTCTGAGTGATACCTCTGTCAGTTCCAGCTTCATCTGATCCGCTTCAATCTTGGCCACGTCAAGCATATTGTTTATAAGCATAAGCAGGCGTAGCGAGGCCCTCTGTATTGAAAGCAGCATTTTCTGCTGAACTGGATTTATCGGGCCAGGAACGCCTTTCAGCAGATAATCCAGAAATCCCCTTATTGCAAAAACAGGATTACGCAGATCATGAGTAAGTGAATGTATGGAATTGTCATATTCCATAAGTATCTTGAAAAAACTGCGTTCCAGCCACCATGCTATTATGAAACATATAGCTATAACAGACACAATGTATGATACAGTAAGCTGCGAAATCGGGATATGGGCTTCTATATTGCCAAGCCATGCCAACATATAAAGGGATGTTACGCCTGCTACAAACAAGGCAGAAAGAAACAGTTTTAGCAAAATAGTATATTTCATAACAGTTTTCTATCTAAATTTCTCTAAAAGAGGAATCAGAAGCCTCATTGCCTTTGCACGATGACTTATCGCATTTTTCTTATCTGACGACATTTCCGCATAAGTCTGATCATATCCATCTGGAAGGAAAAGACTGTCATAGCCAAATCCACCAGTGCCACGATGATCTTCCGTTATCCGTCCACTTACAGAACCGACCACGGTTTCTACATTGCCATCGGGATATGCCAGTGCTATGGCACATACGAATCTTGCATTGCGGTCATTGCCTGAAAAACCTGACATGTTCCGCAATAGAAGCTCACTGTTTTTTACAGGATCACATTCCTCGCCAGCGTATCTTGCGGAATATATTCCAGGCGCTCCACCTAGCACAGATACTTCAAGACCAGTGTCATCTCCAAGTGAAAGCTGACCGGTTATCGCGGCTGAATATCTTGCCTTTATTATGGCATTTTCCAAAAGGGTCTTTCCAGTTTCCTCCGGAGAGCTGGCATTGGCACAATCCTTCAGGCAACGAACCTCAAAAGACAGACCAGCCATTTTTACAATCGCTTCATATTCCTTTGCCTTATGGGCATTGAAAGTGGCGATATTCAAAACCATCTTTAAGCTCCGAAGCATTATTCCTCGTCGTCGCCGCCATCCATTTCGCTAAGTATCTCAGCCGCGGCCTTGCGTACTGACGAGTTCTTTGATTTCAGCAGCTTTACAAGTTTGGCTGTGGCATCGTCTCCAGATGCAAGGAATGCCTGCATCGCGGCCTTGCGCCACACCTTGTTGTCCTCTTTGAGCAGACCGGCCAGGGCATCAAATGCGGGAGCACCCATGCGTCCGAGTATCTCTACTGCGGATTTGCGGGCAATACGGTCGTCTCCCTTTATGATTTCAACAAACATTTCAGGCGAGGACGGGAGTATTTTCAGCAAGGCCTCTCCCGCGGTATGTCTCATGGAAACGGCAGGATCGGACAAGAGGAATATCAGGTCTTTCGCGGCTGACTGGGCAGCCTCGCCCATAAATCCTATGGCATCTATAGCGGCCTTGCGGGCATTGCCTTCTGCCTTGCGCATATAGGTGATAACGTCAAACAGGGCTGGAAGCCCCATTGAACCGATTGTCTCCGCGGCAAGTTTGCGTACGGATGCGTCGCTATCACCCAGAAGCTCCTTGATCTGCGGCAGCATTTTGAACGATGCCTTCTTCATACCGGCAAGCGTTTCCAAAGCCGTTTTACATACGGTCTTGTCATCATTCCTAAGCATATCGCCAAAAAGGATTAAATCCTCGTCCTTGATACCTATCTTTATCAAAGCTGCTGATGCGGCCTTTCTCGCATATTTGCTACTGTCGCCCAGAAGTTTTACAAGCTCCTGTACAGCTCCGGTGGCCTCCGCTCCTATGTGTCCGAGAGCGTCAGCGGCAGCCTTGCGTGTATAGCGGTTAGTATCCCTGAGCAGTGAGGATATTTCAACTACGTCCTCCGCACTGTTTGGACCAATGCAGCCCAGGGCCTGCACGACATATTTGCGTGTTTCCGCATCGCCTGACCGGAGAATGCTTATCAGAGGAGATACTGCCTTTTTGGCATTGACACCCATAGTTCCCAGGGCATATATTGCCTCAAGACGTACATCCTTTTCCGGATTTTCCAGAAGTGCGATTATTGAATCCAATGTTTCCGACGGTGGCTTGCCTATTTTTGTAAGTGCGGCAGAAGCTGCCCTGCTAGCGGAAACTCCGGGATCTGCCAATGCCTCAATAAGGGCAGGAACGGCCATGCCTGCGGAACTTCCCATACTGCCTAGTTTCTCTGCGGCATCCCTTACCATGTCGCTATTGCCACTTTGCAACATCTTTACAAGTTCCTGAACGGAATCTTCCTTTATGAGATTGTCTTCCTCACTGTCAGAACGATGTTCCTGCCTTATCAGTTTTGCCAAAGCCGCAATTTCCTTTCTGAACGTATTGTTGTTCTTTTCAATCATTGCGGAAATGGATTTGCTGTCTTCCTTTTTAGGTAGCAATGGCAGGCTTGCAACAGGCTTTGGCTGCATCTTTCCTATCTGTGCCAATGCTATTGCGGCAGGAATCTTGGTTGTCTCGTCTTGCAGCAGGTTCTCCAATAACGGAACGGCACTTCTGGCATCCGCACCGATATTGCCAAGTATTTCCGCAGCGGTTTCCTTTGCCGTACGGTCATCATGCTTAAGTACTTCCTTCAATTCGGTAATGGATGTCTTGGGAGCGGCACCGATCTTGGTCAATGCCTCCGCCGCTGATTTGCGTGTCTCAGGATTTGGATCGTGCAACAGCATTACCAGTCCTGAAATCGCATCCTTGGGAGCGGTCGCGATCTTGACCAGTGCCTCGGATGCGTATTTCCTTGTCCACTCGTCATTGTCCTTTAACAATTCCGTCAGTGCGGCGGTGGCTGGCTCTGCGGCAGCCCCTATATTCATTAAGGCATAAGCTGCGGCACGACGTGTCCAATGATCCTCATCACGCAACAGTTTTTCCAAATCGTATACGGCTTCCGCGGCATCTGGACCGATTTTGCCCAATGCGTATGCAGCATTCCTGCGTGTCACAGGATCGGCATCCCTGGCAAGGATTATTAGTTCCGGAACGGCATCCTTGGAATCCGCTCCAATCTTGCCCAGGGCATAAGCCGCAGCCTCACGGGTGTTCTTGTCCTCGTCCCTAAGAAGCAGTTTTAATCCGGAAACGGCGATTTTTGCATCAGGGCCAATCTTGCCCAATGCGTATGCAGCCGCCTCCCTTATCCAGCGATCCTCGTCTTTAAGCAGAATCATTAATGCCGGAACTGCGGATTTCGCATCTGGGCCTATCTTGCCCAATGCGATGGCCGCTGAACGGTGAATTATCTTTTCCTGGTCGGAAAGAAGCACTACGAGCTGCTCTACAGCCTCTTTTGCGGAAGGGCCTATATTGCCCAATGCTATCGCGACGTAATTGCGTGTTTCCTTGTCCGGCGAAGATGTAAGTTCCCTTAATGCCGGAACTGCTGACTGGGAATCCGGCCCTATCTTGCCGAGGGAATACGCCGCGGCACGTACAATTCCGGGATCTTCGTCCTTAAGCAATAACTGCAAATCAGAAACCGCGGATTTGGCTGACGGGCCTATGTCTCCAATTGCTACCGCCGTAAACCGTCTTGTGTCCGCATCGGCACTTTTCAAAAGAATTATCAGTTCTGGGACTGCGGATTTGGCTGCCGCTCCCAATTTGCCTATGGATCTTGCCGCGGCACGCCTTGTGACAGGATCTGCCGCACGCAAAAGACGCAGAAGTTCCGGCAACGCCTCTTCCGGTTTTTTGCCGACATTTGCTATTGTGAAATCTGGTTTTCTTGGAGTTTTTGACGCATTCAGGGTAAGGGCAGGAGATTGTTCATTCTCCCCTTCGTTCTTCTGTGCTTCCTTTCCTGTTATTTTCTTTATTGCCGCCGCAACTTTAAGTCTTACACCAACATCCTCGTCTAAAAGATACATTTTCAACGCAGGAACAGCTGCCTCCGCCTTTGATCCCATATTGCCCAGGGATTCCGCAGCGGCCTTCCTGGTGGAAGGATTATGCAACAGCTTGACAAATTCCGCAAGCAGCGGATTGTCCTCGTAGGCAGGTTTGGACGCAGTAGTTTCCGGCAGTCTTGCTCCGCAACCGGAACAAAACCTCGCACTGTCAGCATTTTCAAAATCGCACTTGTCGCATTTCTTCATAAGATAAAAATATACCTTAAAATATTATGACACATTAAAAGCGATTNNAATTTGAACATTTATGTTCAACAATATGCAAAAACATGACAATACTGTATACTTTTTGCAGTTTAATGTAAAAAATTGACTATTTTGTAAGGAAACTTCCTCAATTGCTAATTTCTAACTGCTAATTGCTAATTGCTAATTCTTCCTGTTGTCTTCCCGACGGTGATGATGCTGGCGGCTGTAGCTTAATTGCACTTCTATCATTTTGTCAAAAATGTCAAGCAAGGCCTGTTTCTTATCGGTTTTTGCGGCAAAACCGTTCTCCTCGGCTTCCTTTAGAAGATAATAAATTGATTCTATCGTGGATACGCAATGAGCCTCCGGCTGTCTCTTTATTCGGAAATTTGAAAGATACTGCCCAGAAAAACTTATGCACTGAATCTGTTTCAGGTTCTGGCTCAAATGCATGATTTTCCTAGCGCCACGCCATGTCCCATCAATAACGAAAATATAGGTAGGTTTTTCCTNNTTTATGGCATTTTTTCCAGGATAAAGAATAAGTTTGTTGGCGGAATCGTCTCCGATTATCTCGTTTACACGCCTGTTTTCCGTAAAATCATCGCCACTTATTATCTCGGAATTGTTCAGCGTAAGATGTGCCAGCAATCCGCTGCCTGTCCTCTGATACTTGTATTCGGCAATGCTCATCAGGATAATGAAATGAAAGGCATTGTCAAAAGGCCTCACAAATGGGCAAAGACAATGTTTTTTTGCCCTGCGACATACAGGACATTCCTCGCGATAATTTTCTTGCGGAATACAGTCTTTAAGCATACATAGATTTTAGCAAATTATAATTTCACGCAAGGTGATATAATTTATATAATGATATTGACTATATTATGAAAAATTTTTTTCTGATTGTTGTTTTGGCATTTACTATAGGCATTCCTGCCCTTATGGCAAGATATGCGGCAAATTCCGCCGTCGAATTCGAAGCCGTAGGCACGGAACATTCTGATGATATTATCGTAGAGGAAGATGAAATTTCCCACGAAGGGCATAATCATTCCTCAGAAGATGAAAACAATTCAGAAGAAATTACTGAGGAATTTGAATAATACAGGAACAAAGACATCATGATAAACGCATTGAGAGGATTTAGGGACATATTGCCGCCGGACTCCGAGATGTTCGCGGAAATTGAAGGCAAGGCCAGGGAAATATTCGGCCTTTACGGGTACAGGGAGCTTAGAATCCCGACGCTGGAAAAGAAGGAGCTATTCATAAAGTCAACCGGCACGACCACAGACATAGTGCAAAAGGAAATGTATGCATTCTCCGACGCTGGAGGCCGTGAGATAGCCTGCCGACCGGAAGGCACACCCGGAATTGCCCGTGCCTACATTGAGCATAATCTGAACCAGTCCGGTAGAAATTCAAAATTCTTCTATGTGGCAAATATGTTCAGGGCGGAAAGGCCGCAGGCAGGACGCTACCGTGAATTTGAGCAGATAGGTGCGGAAAACATAGGCAATGCGTCTCCGGCAGCGGATGCGGAAACAATCGCGATGCTGGTAAGCCTGCTTGAAAAGATAGGCATAAAGGAACTTACGGTTGACATCAATTCCCTTGGCTGTGCGGAATGTCGCAAAACCTACAGGGAAGAACTGCTGCAATTCCTAAGACAGCACAAGGAAACGCTCTGCGAGGCATGTCAGGGCAGGATAGAACTGAATCCACTGCGGGCATTGGACTGCAAGATTGACGGCGGCAGACTTGCGGAAACCGCCCCGGTTATGAAACTTTGCCCCGAATGTGAGAAGCATTTCAATCAGACGCAGAAACTGCTGGGAATTGCCGGAATCAGCTTCCGTGTGAACAGGAATCTTGTACGAGGACTGGATTATTACACGAGGACGGTTTTTGAAGTGCGAAGCAATGCCATTGGCAGCCAAGACGCAATAGCCGCCGGAGGCAGATACGACGGACTGATCAAATCCATGGGCGGCCCGGACGTTCCCGCAATCGGATGGGCAATGGGCGTTGACCGTGTCGCATTACGGGTCAATGCCGCAAGGGAGGCCGCCGGAATTGCCAAAGACGGAAATGCCGTAAGGGCATTCGTGCTTGCAAGCGTAAAATCCGCCTCGGAAGAGGCCGCCGCAAAGGGATTTATGCTGCTCAATATGCTGCGCAAGGCCGGAATAAGCGCGGATTTCTCCAATTTTGAAGCCAGCTTCAAGTCGCAGATGCGTTCTGCCGACAAGAGCGGAGCGGATTTCGCACTTATCATAGGCGAGGACGAACTGAAAAACGAAACAGTATCCGTCAAGGATCTTCGCAATAAATCCGAGCAGAAACAGATAAGGTTTGAGGAAGTGGCAGAAAAATTAGCAATTAACAATTGAGGAGTTTCCTTATATGTCATCCTGAACTTGTTTCAGGATCTCATCAAACCATAGAGATGCTGAAATAAATTCAGCATGACGATGTGTATAAATTGAGTACACCCTTTGTATAACAAAGTCCTAATGATTATGCCGACAAACGAGACATTGAACGACAAGATAAGACAGACCCCGCTGCCGCTGGGCATAGACATTTTTGCCAATATTGGAAACTGCTATTATACGGACAAGACGCTTTTAGTCAAAGACATAATAGACAGCGGCATACAGACAATACTTTTCACCCGTCCAAGGCGTTTTGGCAAGACGCTCGCAATGACCATGCTCCAGTCCTATTTTGAAATACCAACGGACAAGGGACAGCTTTCCGAAGAGGACACGTCAAAATATTTCCGTCATTTGAAAATATGGCAGCAGGGCGAAAAATACACGTCGGAACAGGGCAAATATCCTGTGATAATGCTTTCTTTCAAGGGTGTCAAAGCCTCTTCTTTTGAAGAAAACATTTATGACATGAAAAAAATCATTGGCGCGGAATATCAGCGGCATGAATATTTGAGGGAAAGCGGCAGCCTGAACAAGGTTGATAAGGAATTTTTTAGCTCTATTGCTGACGGAAAGGCAGAAGAAAGCGATTACAGAATGTCCCTGCTGAATCTGTCCCAGTTTCTTTACAAACATCATGGGCAGAAAGCCATTGTCCTTATAGATGAGTACGACAAGCCTATTCAGACCGCATGGGAAATCCATGATGACGATTTTTACGACAGGATGATTGTGTTCATGCGGGCATTGATGGTTAACGTGCTTAAGACAAACCCGTACCTGCACAAGGGCATACTGACTGGCATAACGAGGATTTCCAAGGAAAGCATTTTCAGCGGCCTGAACAATATCATCGTTGACACAATTCTTGACAACAGATATAGCGAATATTTCGGCTTCACGCAGCAGGAAACGGACGAGATGCTGTCATTCTACGGAATGGACGACAAAAAAGCCGAGGTCGCGGAATGGTACAACGGCTATATATTCGGCGAGACGGAAATATACAATCCGTGGTCATTGCTGAAATACATAGAGTCCGAGGGCATAGCCCTGCCTTACTGGGTGAACACGTCTGACAACAAACTTGTAGGGGACGTACTTGAAAACATAGGCAATGAGGATGCCACTGTGCTGGAAAGCTTCATAAACGGTGGTACAGCGTCAGCCACAATAGACACGAACATAATTTACCCGGAACTGGAATACAACGGCGAGGCGGCATACAGTCTTCTTCTGCAAAGCGGATATTTGAAGTGCATAGACAAGGAAATAATCAGAGGCAAGATATTATGCACACTGAAAATCCCCAATGCGGAGCTTGAAACTATATACTGCAATGAGATAGTGAACAGGTTTCTGAAGACGGACAATCACAGGTCGGTGAATGCGGCAAACTCATTCATTACGGCCATGCTCATGAATGACGCGGTAGAAATGCAGAAGACCTTGCAAAGACTGCTTTTGAACACTTGCAGCTATTTTGACCTTACGGAGGAAAAGGACTATCAGAACTTCATGCTGGGACTGCTTGCCGCATCCATATACGGATATGACATAAAGGGCAACAGGGAGGCAGGACACGGCAGGACGGACATAATGATGAGGCCGAAAACAAACACGAAAAACGCAAAAAGGTTGCCCGGCATAATAATAGAGATAAAGCATCACGAGGCAGTTGAGCAGGAAAAATCCGACCCGAAGCTGATGGATAAAATCCTGGAAAAAGCCGCGACCGAGGCACTGGATCAGATAGACCAGATGTCATACACAAGCGAGCTCCAGTCCGCCGGGTGCAGCCAGATCTTCAAATTCGGCGCATCATTCAGCGGCAAAAATGCAAAGGTGGTATCAGCGGCAGTTGCAATTAGGAATTAGCAATGAGCAATTGAGGAATCCTTTTAGTTTAATTGGATATTTATATGGAAAAAATAGATAAACTTTTAACACGTTTAGCAGCAATCGCAACAATACTTAGCTTAATATTGGCTCTAATAAATTATCCTGCTATTAAGTGTTGGCTATCAAAGTGTCAATCCGACAACCCTGCACCAGTAATTTCTACTTGCACAGATAATCAGTGTTCAACAAACCAAGCGATAGAATTAAAAAAACAGTATGAAGTAGGCGGCATAATCAAATTCGGCAGTTATCCGTATGAAACAGATGGCACGGAAAAGGCAATAGAGTGGCAGATATTGGAAAAATACACAGACGGCACGGCGTTAGTTATAAGCAAATATGCCTTGGACAATGTAGAGTACAATGGAACGAATACAAGCGTGACATGGGAGACAAGCAGTATAAGAAAATGGCTAAATAATGACTTTTACAACAAGGCATTCAGGAACGCTGACAAGAGCCTGATAGTGGAGAGCTATTTGGAAAACAAGGACAATGCGGAATATGACACAAAAGGCGGTAACAACACTTATGACAAGATGTTCCTGTTGAGCATAGATGAAGCGGAGAAGTATTTTGGCAGCAATGAAAAAAGGAAATTGTGGCCAACTCATTATGCAAAGAGCAGCAATTCAAAGAATGGCAAGTTAAGGACGGACGCAGATTACGGCGGTTCGTGCTGGTGGTGGCTGCGTTCCCCCGGCTACTATCAGAGTCTCGCTGCATTCGTCGGCCTCGATGGCTACGTCTATTCTCTCGGCCGCTATGTCCTCAATGACGACGGTGCCGTTCGCGTGGCCTTCAAAGTTAATCTGAAAAATCTTTAATCTCTGGTAACCAATAAACGGAGGTGCCTGCCGCAGACAAAAATCGGTCCGTTGCAAAAGAAAAGTCGGAAAGCGGCAGGCCGCAAAAAACTCTTACTCAAAAGGTAATAGGAACAACAAATTTCCAATTTTATGAATAAACAGAAGGTGCAACAACAATGAACGAAAACAAATATGAAAGCAGGGCCACTTCCCTGCGCACACATACCTGCGGCGAGCTTTCAGCCGCCAATGCAGGACAGAAAGTCAGTCTTGCCGGCTGGGTTTTCACAAAAAGAAACCACGGCGGCGTTTTTTTCATAAACCTGCGCGACCTTTACGGTGTTACGCAGATTGTGGTAAACCCGGACAGTCCGCTTTTCAAGGTGGCGGAAGAGCTTAAAAGCGAATATGTGCTTCATGTTGAAGGCACTGTGCGTCCACGCCCCGGCACAAATGCCAACAAGAACATGAAAACCGGTGAAATTGAGGTTGTGGCGGAAAAGATAGAGGTTTTAAGCCAGTCCCATCCTCTTCCATTTGACCTGAAGGAATATGCCGGTGTCACGGAAGAAACACGTCTCAAATACCGCTACCTGGATCTGCGCCGCGAGAACATGGCAAAAAATCTTGTGCTGCGCAGCAAAGTTTCGCAGGTAGTGCGCAATTATCTTTACGACAATGGCTTTAACGAGATTGAAACCCCAATGCTCACCCGCTCAACGCCGGAGGGTGCGAGGGACTTCGTTGTTCCCTGCCGCAGCAATCCAGGCACATTCTACGCTTTGCCGCAAAGCCCGCAGCAGTTCAAGCAGGTCCTGATGATGAGCGGCATGGACCGCTATTTCCAGCTTGCGAGAGCTTTCCGCGACGAGGAACTGCGTGCAGACCGTCAGCCGGAGCATACGCAGATAGACATGGAAATGTCCTTCGTTGACGAACAGGATATAGCCAGGATTGTTGAAGGCCTTATGCACAATATTTTCGGCTTTCTTGGAGACAAAATTGACGACAGATTCCCGGAAATGGAATTTGACGATGCGATGCTGAAATACGGCAGCGACAAGCCGGACCTCCGCTACACTTTTGAAATAAAGGAATGTTCCGACATTTTCAAAAATTCGCAGTTCAAGGTTTTCGCCGGTGCATTGGCAGAAGGCGGAGTTGTTCGTGCAATCAAGGGCGAAGGCGGAGCAAAATTCAGCCGCAAAGACATGGATAATGTAACCGCTGCGGCAAAAAAAGCCGGAGCAAAAGGCCTGGTATGGCTTCGCTACAAGGACGGCAAATGGGAATCACCTACGCTCAAATTCATAACGGAAGAAGAGCAGAAAGCCCTTGCCGAAAGAATGGAAGTAAAGGACGGAGATGCTGTCTTCATTGCGGCGGACAAGGCCGCAGTTGCCGCCCCATCTCTTGGAGCAGTACGAACATTTATAATAAAGACACTTAAACCGCAGCCGGTGAAAAAATGGGCATTCCTGTGGGTACGCCATTTCCCGCTTCTGGAACTTGTGCCGGAAACAGGCAAATACACATTTACGCATAACCCGTTCACCGCTCCACTGCCGGAGGAGATTTCCAAACTGGATACAGACCCGGCAAATGTGAAATCCTGCCAGTTTGACCTGGTGCTAAACGGCACGGAATTAGGCTCAGGCTCTGTGAGAAACCATCGCAGGGACATTCAGGAAAAAGTGTTTGAACACATGGGCTATGGCAAGGAAGAAGCTAGACGACGCTTCGGAATGATTGTCACGGCCATGGATTATGGCTGTCCTCCGCATGGGGGCATTGGCCTCGGCTTTGACCGTCTTATGGCAATAATCTGCGGTACGGATTCAATACGCGATGTTATCGCATTCCCAAAAACCACAAGCGGCTCATGCCTGGTCAGCGAGGCACCGTCCGAACTGGACGAGAGCCAGCTGAAAGAATTAAAAATAAAACTGGACCTGTAAGAAATCGCCAGTCTGCCGGAAAACCGGCAGACTGGCGAAATTAGCTTTACTCCCCTCACCCTTTTTGGCGTTTCCCTCTTCCGGCCTTGTGCTACCGCAGTTTTTGAATAGCACCACGCTACATACGACAGCTTCGTGCCTTGCAGCCCTAAAAACGACACACTGTGTCGTTTTTACCCTAAAGGGACGGACTTCACCACAAGGGGCGAGGGAACATAAAATTTTCTCAATTCCCCGTCTCCTATTGCAGAAGAATGGGGACACTTAGGGCATGAGGGGAATAATAAGTTCAATGAGTTAATGTCAACATACTATCAAAAAATATGTCTTCCGAGATAAAAATGCTTTACCATGGCAGCAGGACAGAGGGACTTAACATTATAGAGCCAAGAATTTCTGACCATGGGCAGGCTTTTGTTTATGCTACGGAAAACCTGATTGTTGCAGCAATTTATCTTTGCAATGCCGTGGAAAAGCCTTATAACTGGTTTCCTTACGGTTTCAACAAAGATGACATTCCTGTGTACAATGAGTATTATCCAAATGCCTTTGAGGAAGTGGCAAAAGGAGTGTCAGGATTTTTGTATGAAATAAAAGCAATAACCGATGAGGCAGAAAATCCTGCCAACAATGATCTGCCGCATGCAATTCCTTTCAGCAGAATAAAAGGCTGCTATGTGTTCAAATCAGTAGTGAAAACAACAGGCCGCACTATAGTTCCTGACGCTTGTGAATTTCTTATAGACGCAATGAGGAACGGACAATTCCTTATTTCCAGGTATGAGGACAGAACTCAAAAACAACTGTCATGGCTGCATAATACATTATTGCAGGAAATGAAAAACATGCCGCAAAATCTGCTNNGAATTTGTCAAAAAAAATTTTCCGCAGGTTTGGGCGGAATATAAAGAAAACATACATTAAAAACATGAAAACAGCATTCTTACAATATGCCCCGGAATGGGAAAACCGTCAGGCAAGCCGTGATAAGATTCAGGACATAATCAATTGTCATTCGGACAAACTGCAAGACTGCGTATTGCTTGCATTCTGCGAAATGACGCTTTCCGGCTTTACGCTTAATGCGGAATCGGCAACATCTGATGACAATGATCATTCCTTTTTTGCGGAAATCGCAGAAAGACATAATATCAATGTCATATATTGCGGGGTGGAAAATGGCTATAACACATTTTTCTGCGTTGACCCATCCGGCAAGATATTGGCAAAATACCAGAAATGCCATTTGTTCTCGTATGCTGGGGAGAACAAATCCTACAGACCGGGAGAAAACATGCCAAGGACTTTCCGTATCAATTCAAAAGGACAGGAATTGGCCATATCTCCGGCAATATGCTTTGACTTACGTTTTCCATATCTGTTTTGGAATAATGCCATAAATACGGATATGTACATAATCCCTGCCGCCTGGCCTGCCGCAAGAGTGGAACAGTGGAAAGCCCTGCTAAAGGCAAGAGCCATAGAAAACCAGTCATACGTAGCAGGAATAAACAGAATCGGAACAGAGCCAGGAAAATCCTCCCCCCTTCAATACGCCGGAGGCACGATGGTTTTTGACCCATTGGGCAACTGCGTAATGGATGCTGGCAGCCTCGAAGGCATTTTTACTGCGGAAATACTCCCTGAATTTGTACAGGAGACAAGAAACAGGTTTCCTTTCATTCAGGAAAGGAAGAAATAGAAACACGGAAAAAGCTACTTTTTCCGTGTTTTAATAATTTTAAAGCGTCAATACGTTGTCGCATTCGTCTGCTATAATTTGTATATAATCAGTTGGCAGAAATTTCCTGCCACACACGGCATACATAAGCATGGTTATTGCAAACATTGCAATTCTTGCCTATAATATAAATATGCCGATTGACGATTATTACAAAATGCAAATACACAAAAAACCTTTTGGTATAGGTCAGGACATCTTCGCCAACATGGGAAAGGCCTATTATGTTGACAAGACCTTGCTTGTCAAGGACATTATATACAGTAAAACAAGTGTAATCCTNNATGTTGCAGACCTTCTTTGAAAAGCCTTTGGACGGCAAGGACACTTCGCATTATTTCAAAAATCTGAAAATCTGGCAATGTGGCGAAGAATACACGTCGGAACAGGGCAAAAGACCTGTTATTTTCATAACACTCAAAGATGTAAAAACATCCTCCTTTGAATGGACAATGGCGGAAATACGGAAAACACTCGCCAATGAATATTCCCGTCATTCAGAATTGAGCAATAGCGACAAATTGGACAAAAAGGAAAAAGACCTGTACGATAAGATAAGCTCCGGGAAAGCGGAATACAATGATTACTCCACATCGCTTGCAAAACTATCCGCGATGTTGGAAAAGCATTACGGCGAAAAGACAGTGCTTCTGATAGACGAGTACGATGCTCCTATTCAGGCAGGATTTGAATATGGTTTTTACGATAAAATAGTTGAGTTCATGCGTATTCTGCTTTCAAGCGTATTGAAAACAAATCCCAGTCTTTACAGGGGCATTCTAACGGGAATAACCAGGGTATCAAAGGAAAGCATTTTCAGCGGTCTGAACAATATCCGTGTAAACACTATTTTTGACAAGGGTTTCAGCGAGTATTTCGGATTTACCCAGAGCGAGGTGGATGAACTGTTCAAATTTTACGGCATTGAGGACAAAAGGGAAGAAGCAAGGGAATGGTACGACGGATACAAATTCGGTGATACGGAAATATACAATCCCTGGTCATTGATATACTATATTGACAACAACTGCATACCAATGCCGTACTGGGTGAACACCTCTGGCAATGCCCTGGCCGGAGAAACCCTTTACAAACTAGGGTCAAAAGATGCCTCAATGCTAGAGACATTAATAGATGGTGGCACAGTAGATAAAGAGGTAGAGACAAACATAATTTATCCTGACATAAAACGCAAAAAGGGATTGGCTTTCAGCCTGCTTGCCCAGACAGGATATTTGAAAAGCATTCACAACGAAATCGTACGAGGCAAACTTATCTGCACATTGAAAATACCAAATACGGAAATTGCAACCATTTTCTTTGACGAGATCATAGAACGCTCAATGTATGACAGGGAAGGAGATCTTGCCGACGACACAAAGGATCTGCGTAATGCCATTCTGGACGGAAATACGGAAAAACTGAACGGTATGCTGCAAAAGTACCTAATGAACTGTGGCAGCCATTTTGACTTTACGAGGGAAAAGGACTATCACAATTTCATGCTTGGACTTTTCGCCGCGATAACAGGCGGATATACCCGGAGCAACAGGGAATCCGGCGAGGGCAGGTATGACATTCTGCTGTTCCCAAGGCCTGACGGCAAATTCAGTCTGCCGGGAATAATATTTGAACTGAAGCATTACAATGCCGGCCCCACCATAAGAAAAGACAAGAAAAAGCTGGACGCAATGCTGCTGAAACACGCCAAAAACGCATTGGAACAGATAGAAAAGAAAAAATATGTGGCAGAATTTGAGCAACTAGGCATAACGGCCATAATCAGATATGGCGTGGCTTTCTGCGGGAAGAGGGCGAAAGTCATTCGCAAATGAGAATGACTTTCCAATTAGCAGTTAGCAGTGAGCAATTAGCAATTGAGGTAATTATTTATCGTAAAATTAATTCTGATTACAACATCTTTTTTGAGAATAACTCAATAAACACTGATAGAATGAGAAACAATATTTTTATCAGTGTTTTCCTTGTCAAAACGTAAAAAAAAATCCCTTATTTATCTGCGAAGAACAATTTTTTGCAACCTGCTGAAGTCGGAGAACATTGCCACGTTTTCTTGCCAGGAGGTTCTAGCGGATACGAAAGTGTAATAACATAAGACCCCAATCCTCCTCCAGCTGCCATATTTCTTTGGGTAGTAAAACGTATTTGTTTTCCTACTCGCTCAACTACAATATTAGTAAAATAAGATAGCTGAGTCATTCCTATGTCAAATTCATAATCCAAATAATTAGAGGCATTTAATACTGCTCCTTTTTTCATATACGTTCTATCGTACGAAGACGCAAATGCGTTAAGAATCTCTATCGCCTCCGCACTTCTTGATTTCTCCACAGATTTGAAATACTGTGGCAATGCTACCGACGCAAGTATGCCCATTATCAATACGACCACCAACAATTCTATCAAGGTAAATCCCTTTCTCATGTCCTGTCCCTCAATTGAAAAAATAAAAGGTACTGGTATACGCCGCCTTTATGGAAAGTATACCATATACGCCACCGCAAAGTACAGCCTTTTGATGTTTGCCTCTAACTTAATTATTCCCCCAAGGAACAACCTGCCTTTCAGGCAGGTTGCCTTGAACAGTCTTTCTTAAAATTGAAAACTCCGTGAGTAAAAGGCACTCACGGAGTTTTTTATGATTTTTCAACGTTATTTAATTAACGATTATTTTTTTGTTTTTGAATTTTTCGTATTTTTTTTGCAGATTTTTCAATTTCATCATAAATTTTTGATTTTTTGAAAATTCCTTAAAAATTTCCCGTCCTAGTCCATCGCCAGCGGAAATGTCCGTCGGGTGATGCACACCTGCTATTACACGGTTGAGGCCAGCCTGTCGCACCGCCGCCTTGATACCTGCCTCGTTCTGAGGATCTATCGCAAGCATGACACCCTCAAATGTACCTGCCATCGTAGCATGACCGCTAGGATAGGCATATCCGCCTATTCGTCCTATATTCTCGCATGGATTTAATGATGGATCTGACAAAAATGGCCTCGGCCTTGTGAAACGTCTCTTAACATTCACGTTGATCGTGTGAGCGTCCTCGTAAACCCTGTACAGGAACTGCTTGTCCGAATTGGAAAGGGAATCAAAAAAATCCCTGTATTCCGGAAAAATTTCCTGAATTGAGGCAAAATGCTGCTTATCCGCGGCAAGACACTGTTCCTTTGTACGCTTTTTCTGCCATTCCTTCAAGGTTTCAAAATCGTTGTAATATTCCTCACTCTCGTCGGCAGGAAAATCCGATATGGAAAAGGCGTTCCGCATATCCGCACTTATGTATTTAAGCTGCCCGTCATGCTTATGCGAATAGACGGGGGCTTTCGCACATGCGGATGCGAAAAGTGTGGCAATAGTCAGGGAAATCAGATAGTTTTTAATGTTCATAACTTAATTTTAGCAAAGGAAAGACATTTTCTCAATGCTCTTCTTATACAGAGGTTATATTTAATATAATGTTTTCAGAGGGCTATTGCACTTTTTTTGAATTTTAGCCTTTTACAATTGTATGAAAATACCAAAACTGCTGTTGATAGCAATGGCTGGCATCCTTATCGGGCAGGCCGCTTATGCGGATTCCGAAAATGATGCGGCCAACATTCCCGCTTTGGAAGGTTTCATCGCGGAGGATATGCCTTACGACGGAGGCGGCGACGTTCTGCTTCGCTGGCCCGTAGATAAGGCCGCGGAGGGCGTGTCTTACGAGGTTTACGCCACCGCCAATGAGGACAGCCCCGAATGGAAGCTGGTTGACACCGTTCCCGCTTTTGAAAAGACCGCTGACAAGATAAAGCTGCCTTTCTGGGCCTGGAAACATGGATCTGACGAGTACGCCGACAAGATTTCAATCAAGAGCGTAAGCGCCGACGCTGATACCGGCACTACGCTGTTCTTCAGGATAAAGGCCGTAAAGAACGGGAAAACGATTGCGGAAAGTGCCGTAATGCAGACTGCCGCAGATGACAACTGGTTCAATCTCCCCCGCCTGAATGGACTGATAATGGTCATCCTGATCACGATCGCATTCTTCATAACCGTATCAAAGGCCAAGAAACAGGGACTTTACATACGCCGAATAGCCGGTCTGGACGCAATAGACGAGGCAATAGGACGTGCGACGGAAATGGGCAAGCCTATATACTATTCCACCGGCATAAACGGAATGTCAGCCGTAGATACGATAGCATCACTGTCAATTCTTGGCGAGGTTTCAAAAAAGGTGGCGGAATATGACAGCATAATAAAGGTTCCGCATTATGACCCAATCGTAATGAGCGTGGCAAAGGAAACCGTCAAGCAGTCCTACATAGAGACTGGCCGCCCAGATTCCTACCACGAGGACAGCAATTTCTTCCTAAGTTCCGACCAGTTCTCCTATGCCGCCTCACTTGACGGAATGATTGAGCGTGAACGCCCGGCGGCATGCTTCTTCATGGGCTACTTCCTAGCGGAATCACTGCTGCTGACAGAAGTCGGTGCGACGACGGGGGCAATACAGATAGCGGCAACAAACAGCGAATCGCAGCTGCCGTTCTTCTTCACGTCCTGCGACTACACGCTTATTGGCGAGGAACTTTTTGCGGCTGGAGCATATCTTTCCAAAGACCCAATGCTGCTAAGCGTTCTCAAATTACAGGATTTCGGCAAACTTTTCATGGTTGCCGCCGTGATCATAGGAGGGCTGGTGATAGCGATAGCCGCAGGATTCCACTGCGACGGCTTCGTAAACGGTTTGCTTAACCTGTTCACCAATTACTGATATGCTGATATTCAAAAAATACATTCCTCTTGCCATTGTGACTATAGTCGGACTGCTCACACTGGCGACATATTATGTTCCGGCAAAGGCTTCCTCCACCTATCTTGAAACACTAAACCAGTGGGAAGTCATTGTCGCCGGATTCGCCTTCCTGCTAGGCCTTATAAGCCTTCTTATGACGCATTGGAAGAAAATCGCCAAACACGAGGATGGCTGGGGCTACAGCATTTTCGTGTTCATAGGCTTTCTGGGCGTTGTGATACCCGGAATTATAAGCGGCGGAAAACAGACGGACGACGGCGTTCAGACGGCCCTCGGCTGGGCTTTCAACTACCTGTACAATCCGCTTGCGGCGACGATGTTCGCCGTCCTTGCTTTCTACATAGTATCCACGGCATTCAGGTCATTCAGGATAAAGTCGGCACAGGCATTCGTGCTTTTCATAGCGGCATTCGTCCTGATACTCGGCAATGTGCCGTTAGGACAGATGATATGGGACGGCCTGCTTGGCTGGACCAAATTGGGCATAGGCGACATCATACAATGGATAATGCAAGTACCAAGCGTCGCTGCCAAGCGTGGTATCATGATAGGCATTACCATCGGCGCGGTGGTGACCTCCCTGAAGATAATCTTCGGAATAGAAAGACAGTATATGGGGCGTGACTGACATGAAAGAGAAACTTAAAAAATTCCTTAGAATAGATCGCCGCTGGATATTCCTTCTTCTTACCATAGTGATGTTCTGGCCCATAATACATCCTTTCGGCCTTGCGGGAAAGACCTCCCAGCAAAGCGTAAGGGACTTTTATGACTTCATAGAGAAGGTTCAGCCGGGACAGATGGTAATTCTCGGCGTGGACTATGATCCTTCAACCAAGCCGGAGCTGCATCCGCAGGCAATAGCCGCGTTGAGGCATCTGATGAGCAGGAACATAAGGGTTCTCATGCTCACATTCATATCCGGCGCGCCTGGAATGATGGAGGAGCTCAGGCAGATTCCCTCGGAGTATGGCAAGGAATACGGCAAGGACTATGTTATAATGCCGTACAATCCCAATTACATGGCCGCCATGACGCAGATGAGCATTGACATAAACAAGGCCTACGACAAGGATATGGACGGCTCTCTCGTCAGGGAAATGCCCGTAATGCAGGGAATAAAGACATACAAGGACATTGCCGGGGTTGTTGAAATCACCGGTACAGGAATGTTGGACGCATGGGTGGCCTACGTCGGGGACAAGTATGACGTTCCCCTTATAGGCGGCACTACTGCCATAAGCCAGCTGGGATTTGGCCCTTATCTGCAGAACAAGCAGATCAAAGGCCTTGTAGGCGGAATGAGGGGCGCTTCCGAATACGAGAACCTTATCGGCAAGCCCGGAAAGGCCACAAGCGGCATTGACGCCCTCAATCTGGCACATCTGCTGGTAATAGTGCTGATTCTCACTTCAAACATAATAATATTCGCCACAAAGGAGAGAAATTAATCATGGAAAATTCATTGGCAACAATACTTGGCGGATGGCTTTCCGCCGGATTAACTATCTTCCTTTTCAGCTTCCTGTACAAGGACAATCCACTGTTCAAGATAGCGGAGCATCTGTATCTCGGCGTAGGAATGGGCTGGTGGTTCATTGTGCTTCTTTACGGAACATGGATTCCGAAGGCCTACGAGCCGTTCATGCAGGGCGAATATCTGCTGATAATACCGGTTCTGCTCGGACTTTCGCTGGTGACGCAGTTCATACCCCGCATATCCTGGGTTTCAAGATACGGATTCACGTTCATCATGGGCTACGGTGCGGGACTTGTACTGCCGCTGAACCTTGCCACGGACTTCATGGCACAGATAGCAGGAACGATAAAGCCGTTCTCACAGCTGGGCAGCCTGGGATGGGGAGCGATAATAAATGCGATTCTCATAGCCATTGGAGCGGTATGCGTGCTTACATACTTCTACTTCTCCGTGGAGCAGAAAGGCATTATAAAGAAAGCGTCAAATGTCGGAATTTACTTCCTGATGATTTATTTCGGTGCTTCCTTCGGCAACACGGTCATGGCACGTTTCTCACTGCTTTACGGCAGGTTTGACATGCTTTACGACTTCTCCGGCAGGTCTTATGCGTTCGGAACACCGATAATAGTGCTGCTCACGGTTGGCTTCTTCGTCCTAAAGCACATTATGGATAAGAAGAAGGCGGAGGAACAGAAGAACAAGGCATCAGCACAATGATGTTCCCCCCACACTTGCAATTACAGACAAGGAACGCTC
>LXOW01098283.1_pt1 | contig 30859 bp, 21 predicted proteins | sample 1368591 | NCBI WGS metagenome assembly LXOW01 (sample SAMN04884650, study PRJNA319009) | bovine gut metagenome | isolation source: Cow rumen | host: Bos taurus | place: Italy: Legnaro (PD) | collected 2014-07-09
GAAACGTCCGCTCTTGATGGTATAGTCGCCATACATCGTAAAATCTTCCGAGGTAGCGGTGGTCATCTTCATGTTACCGTTACCCGTAGCCTCGATAGTACCGAGGTTGCTGGGCAGGATGATTTTCAGGCTGGCGTCATCGGTGGCGTTCACATTCAAATCCATGCTAAAATTGCTCTTCTTCTTTTCCTCCTTTTCGACTTCCTCTTCTTCCTCGACGGCATTATTAATGAACACGATAAAGTCGTTGTCTTTCACCTTGGCAGACTTGTTGAGCGGAATGGTGAGGTTGGTGCCGTAATTCGTTCGTGCGCCGATACTCAGCTTAATGTCGTTGAAGGGTCCCGTCACGCTAACGATACCTGAGGCAACAGCTGTGCCATAGAAGGTGTCGTTGTCCTTGCTCGACGTGGCCATAGCCAAGAAGTTGCGCGGATAGAGCTTTAAATCCAATTTGAAGTCTTTCAGCTTGTTATGGTGTATCACACCTTCGACACGTGCCGTGTTGCCCAAGGTATCCGTCAGCACCATGTTCTCAAATGAGATGGATTTGTTGTCCACCAAAATCGTGGGGCTGAAGGTGTAATAAGTTTTCAGGTAATCGATTTTGCAGCCGCCGTCCTGCATCGTTAGACGGCCTTGGATGTCGGGCTGCTGCAGCGATCCCTTAATGGCAATATTGCCTTTGCCAAAGCCCTTCATATTCGTCACGATGCCCGTCAAGAAAGGGCTGAGGATATTGAGTTGCAGGGAGTCGAGCTCTACGACAAAGTCGAGGTTGTCAGTCTTCTTTGCCGTGTAATATGAGCCGTACATGTTCAGCGTCCTTTTGAGCTTATCGTTGATGATTTTCGCATTGAGGTTAAGAGCTTTGTCGTTGTTATCCCATGCGCTCTCTATGATTGCATCGCCGACCCCGTCGCCATTCAGTCCTAGCTTTTGCACCTGAAGGTTGGCCAACACCATGGGATTTTCTTTTATACCACTCACCAACACATCACCGGAAGCGAAGCCATCAAGATTGATACCACTGGCCATTAAAAGCATGTCGATGTTAGAAAGGTCGAATTCGCGCATCATCACCGACAGCGTGTCGCTCGATGCCATAGGCACATAGCCGTCCAGCCTGATATACTGTGCGTTATGGCTCAGCATGATGTTCGACAGTGTGGTGCGGCTATTAGTAATGTCGACGAAATTGCGAGGCGAGGCTGTCCACAAGCTATCATTGATAAGGATATCGGCCTGTGTCAAGGAGAAGATGCCGCCTTGCTCATGGGGATGGAAATAGGTCTCTATCAAGGCCTTGTTGTGGTCTTCATCGCTGACATCGTCCCACTTGAGGCGTGCAAAGATGGTGTCGTTGGTCATTCGCGTGACCAAAGAGATATTGTCCAATCCGTATGCCGTGGAATCACTTTGGCCATAAACGACTTCGCCCACCGACAACGACGTCATTGCCGCCGTAAAGAAGTTGAAGTGTTTCAGCTCAATGTCGTTGATCTCCACCGTTCCCACTTGTACGTTCTTCGAGCGGACCGTCAGGTTCAAGGAGTTGGTATGCGAGGTATAGGTGCCGCTCACCGTCGAGTTGTTGGCAATCTGCACCGAAGGCATCAGCAGGCGACTGACGGTGCTCATGTCTTTCAGTGTGAGTTGTACCATAAAGTCTTGGTCCACATCGTGATCCTTCTGATATTCCAAGAATTTTTCACGGTTGCCCTCCCACTTCGGGAAATGCACGAAGGAATCGGCATATTCGTTGAGCGACATCATCAAACTGGCGAAGTTCATCTTGCCGGCCATTTCGAAATTAAAGAAGTCGCAATTCAAATTGATGCGCCGCATCATTAGGTTATCGTCGACAATGGAGGCGTTGAAGCTCTTCATAAAATACTGGCCGCGGCTGTCACGATACAGCAAGCTGTCGATGCGCAGCGAGCCTTCCAAGTCGTCGATGTCGAAGCCCGTTGTGTTGGCGTAAATCTTTGCGCTGATTTTTGAGATGGAGTCGCCTTTTATGAGTTTCAGAGCACCCAAGTCAGCATAATGGATGTCGGCCTCGAAGTCAGCCTGAGGATATTTTTGGTCTTGGAAGTCAACCAAGCCCGTGAAATCAAGGGCAATGTCGTCGTCGTCGACCTTGAGATAGCCCTGGAACAAATTCTTTTCCATGGCGCCATTAAGCGTGATCACGTCGACATTCTTGCCCAGCAGTTGGATTTGGCTCACCTTGCCGTCGAGACTCAGCTCGGGGTTGCCCTTTTGCGGGAACTTGACAGAGAAATCGGCGTTCATGTCGAGGTCGCCGACGAACTTGGAGGCGTTGGCTATCGCTCCCACCTTCACCCTTTCGGCATAAATGTTTCCCGCAAAGAGATTGTCGCCGTTCTTCGACTTGGAGCGCGAAACAGTAACATCGATGTTGCCGACACCCGAGGCGAGTTTGATGTCCGACTTGAAATCGTTATAGGAGCCTTTGAAATTGAGTGAAAGTCGGCTGTCGCCCATAGGCTTCAACGACTCGGGCATCGGGATAGTCTGGGTGCTGGAAGGGATATAGAAATTGGCCAAGTCGTCATAGTTGAACCTCATGTTTTTGATGTTCAAGGTATGGTAGCCATTCTCAAAGTCAAGCGGGTGCATGCTGATACTACCTTGGAAGGAAGTCGATTTCCCCAGCTTGGCCTTCATGTTGTCCACGCGGAAATGCTCTATCGGGCCCGAGAAAAGTCCTTCAAACTTAATGCGGTTAGGCATTTTATACATCACCTCGGTAAACACGCCGATATCCGACAACATGATGTCGGAAGGACGGATGTTAGCATCGAAAACAACGGAATCTACAAATGACTGGAAATCGTCGAAGCCGTTGAGTAACATGTTGAGGTCCATGTCGAAGAGGCTGTTGTTGGTCTCCATCAGCAAACCTTTGAGACGGATGCCGCTTTGCGAGACAATCGCATCGGTTTCGAAGTGTTTCAACTCCAAACCACTCAATTCGGTGGCACTCAAGTTGGCGATATTGGCACGAATGGAGTCGCCGAACATATAGAAATCGCTGGCTTCCAAGCAAATGTCGTCAAGGTCGAGGTGGGAATAGTCCATGAGATGCTTGGCGGTCTTCACCGAATCGGCCGTGTTTTGGTTCCAAAGCATGAAGTCGACATGCTTCAGCGAAATCTTGTCGATGATAATCGCCATCGGCTTCGACTCTTTCTCTTTGGGCTTGTCGGAGGCAAAGGCTTCCGCTAGAAAAGCGAAATTCATCTTATCCTCGCCCTCGTAAGTAATCAGATTGGCCTCGACGTCGCGCAGTTCCACATGGTGAACATGGATTTCGCCTTCAATCAAATCGGTAACGTCGACTTTTGTCCGCAACGCCCCAATCTCCGCCAAAGTATTGCCTCTCAGGTCTTTGACCATGACATCGTCGATAAGAACCCTCAGATCGGGTGTAACGGCCAAGCGTCCCACTTTGATGTCGGCACCTGTTTTTTCGGAAAGATAGCCGCCAGCAAATCGCACTGCAAACTTCTGAACGATAGGGTCTTGGATGGCAACAAAGAGGCTCGCGATGATGGCTAGGATCACCACAATAAAAATGAGTATGCTATGGATAATCTTTTTTTTAATAATTTTGACCCTCCAAATTGAGACCCATGAACGAATATATTTTAGGCATCGAATCTTCGTGCGACGACACCTCTGCCGCAGTGCTGCAAGGCACGCGCGTGCTGTCGAATGTCATTGCCGGACAGAAGGTTCACGAGCAGTACGGCGGCGTTGTCCCCGAACTCGCTTCACGTGCCCACCAGCAAAATATCATCCCCGTCATCGACACGGCCTTGAAGACTGCAAAAATAGAAAAAAATCAGTTATCCGCCATCGCTTTTACACGCGGTCCTGGACTTTTGGGCTCCTTGCTCGTAGGAACCTCATTTGCAAAGGCTTTCGCCCAGACCTTGAACATCCCCATGGTGGAGATTGACCACATGAACGCACACATTTTGGTGCATTTCGCCACTGACGAGACCCACACCGAGGTGCCTGACTTCCCGTTTTTGTGTCTCACCGTGTCGGGCGGCCACACGCAAATCGTTGTGGTGAAAGACTATTTCGACATGGAAGTCATCGGCAAGACCATCGACGACGCAGCGGGCGAGGCCTTCGACAAGACGGCCAAAATCCTCGGTCTGCCCTACCCAGGCGGTCCCGTCATCGACAAGTTAGCCAAGCAAGGCAACCCCGAGGCATTTAGTTTCGCCAAGCCTCAAATCCCCGATTTGGACTACAGCTTCAGCGGACTGAAGACCAGCATCTTATACACCGTCCGCGACAATCTGAAACTCAACCCGAACTTCATCGAAGAGAACAAGGCCGACCTCTGCGCCTCGGTGCAGAAGACCATCATCGACATCCTGATGAACAAGTTGGTGAAGGCCAGCAAACAGACGGGCATCAAAACCGTGGCCATCGCCGGCGGCGTGAGCGCCAACAGCGGCTTACACGATGCCATGCTTGCCCTCGGCGAGAAGTACCACTGGAAGGTCTTCATTCCACGGCTCTCCTACTCCACCGACAACGCTGCCATGGTTGCTGTGGCAGGGTATTTCAAGTTCTTGAAAGGCGAGTTTGCTTCGCAGGATTTGGTGCCTTATGCTAGGCAAAGTTTGAAAGAATGACCATGTAGGGCTGCCACATTGTGGCAGCCCTACATGAACAAATCATTCTATCACAATCTTCTGCGTCTTCACATCCTCGCCGTTGATGAGGCGCAACACATACATGCCTGATGCCATTCCGTTTGTAGAGATGCGATTCATCTCGTCTCCTCCGCGCGAAACAAGGATGCGCCCCGTTACATCCACAATCTGCAACGTGGAGCCAGCATCGGCGCCAATAATGACAATATTCCCATTATTGATAAAGGCAAATGGTGCATTGTCGTCTTCTTCATCCCCGCCAACGGAAAATACCAGATGGAAGCGCGAAGCGTAATCCGTTGTCTTAGCATGGAAGGTGCAGCTCGGTTCAACCAACAAGTCAACATCTGTACCTGTAAGGTTGTCGATGAGATGGAAAAAGTTAAACTCCATGCCGTCGGCATTTACAGTGATGGTGTAAGTACCGCTCTTTACAGCCTTAAAATTGACCGGAACCTCCCCTGTCTTGTCGGCATAGGCAATGGCGTAGTCTTTGCCATCCTGCGGGATATACACCTTGGCGTTGCTTTCATTGAAATTGAACTTGCCCAGTTGGTCATTGGGATTGAAACTGACAATGGCCTTGTCATGCACGGTATAGCCTCGTGTGGTGGCTTGCGTCACGGCAATTTGGATGCCGCCCCAATTGGCTGCATTCTGCTGGACAGTTCTGCTGAAAGTGACCGTTTCGCCTGAAGTTTCGGCTTTCACCATCACGCCATGACAGGCAGGGATTGAGGTTACTCCCGAAACTGCAACGGGTTCAATGGCCGTGCCGTCCTCGTTCATCGTGTAATAACTTCTATTGACGTATGCTGGCACCGTAAACGGATTTCCGATGAGATTCCAGCCTCGCATGTCCGTATGGGGATTAGTTTCCGCGTAATTTAGTGACACCTCCTGCGTTTCCGCCTCGTTATAGGCGCCTTTGAAAACCAAAGTCTTGTCTTCTTTCGAGGCATAGAGATAGCCTTGACCATTGGTTAGGTTGAAGCTATTGGACTTATAGTTGCGCCATTCCGACTCCTTGCCTTGGTCGAAATAATAGAGATCGTACTGTGTCGCGCTGAAGATGCTGTCCACCATCGTGGCTGCGATGCTGCCCGCGACAGGCGAAGCGATGAATTTCCAACCTGCGTTGGTGCTTTCACCATAGCCTGCAACAAAAAGCGGGTAACCAGAAACGCTGCTCTCTACGACCACCTCTGCCTCCGTTTTCATTGCCTCCACATTGCCTGCCGAGTCAACAGCGATGACAAAGTATTCTGTGGTTTGCAAGCTATCAAACTGCAGCATGAAACTATCCTCGAAAATCTGCGCTTTCCTCACCTGCCATTCCTGCTCGGTGGAAGCGTTGCGGTAGTACAGGCTGTGGTACCACACGCCCGAACGGTTGTCCGATGAAATGAAACTGAAACTTAAGCTGTCGCCCATGAGAGTTACCTCCTCGATATGCGAAGTGGGCTTCACGGCATCTACGATGTTCGTCCAAGTAGGTGTCATAATGACATCATTTTGGTCGAAGATGATGCCGGCGCGGTTGCTGATTTCAGTGCCGTCGGCAAAGGCTTCCCTCAGATTGACACTGTAATCGATGAAGCCCACGCCATCGCCATAATAGTTGACGGGCAGCACGCCTTGGTTGGGGTCGTCGGTGGGTTCCATCGTCATCGGGTCTAATGATTGGATGGTCCATTGGATGATGCCTGTAGTTGGGTCGTAGTCTTGGTTGATTTGCGCAATGACATAAATATCGGGGCGCAAGTCCAAGGTGCGGGCGAAAGTCTGTTCGCCGTTGAGGTCCAAACGCTTGTCGCCGATGGTGACACTGCGGGCAGCCAAAGAATTCAAGTCGAACTTGGTGGCATCCAAGGTGTCTCGCACGATGATGGTATGCGCCGCAGCGGTAGCCAAAGTGGTGTCGTTCTCAAACTCAATCTCATACTGCACGTTCTGGATTTCCTGCCGCATGTAGTGGCTGCCAGATTCGGAAAGATAACCGTAGATGTCGTTGGGGTCAAGAGGTCTGACAGCAGTGGATTTGCCTCCTTTGTGGTCTCCTGGAGGACAATTGGGCCATTTTTTATGGAACTCTCTTAAGCAATGAAAATCAGACAACCATGGTGTGGGACTATCTGTACCCAAACCAACAGCTGTTTGTTTTAATAACGCCAATCGAAGACATTTTACCGCATCTTTCGTTACTTTAACGCCATCTTTAATAACATTATACATTGGTATACAACTAAATATTGTTCCCCAACTTATATCTGCATAAAAAGGACACGAGGCCGTTAGAGCAAGTCTCAAATAATAATAAATGTCCTGCTCCTCAGCACAGACAATCTTTCTAGTTGTCGTTTGTTTATCTTGAATATAGGAAGCAAAACACGATGCTATTGTAAGTGAATTCCCAATAGTAAGCAATACTGCAGATACCGGAATTGCTTCTGGACCAAATAACAACGATGCAATACCAGCTGCGTCTGCTATAAGAGAAGACCAATTTAAACTCGAGGCTACAATTGTTGCATAACACTCTAGTTTTTCATGCACACAGCAATACTGATTTAATCCACGATTATCAATTGTTGTAATTGGTTGAATAATTTCGTTAGGTATTGTTATCCAAACATGTATCTGTTCATTTGCTATAATCTTCAGTTTTAAAGTTTTGGTCTCTAACGGTGCCAAATTAATGAAGAAGTAGTTACATCTCGTTATTATTGTATCTCCTTTTTCATCATCTAACATTTTTAATAGGCCGAAAAAAGGCTCATCTCCTAGCTCATCTTCCAATTGTTTCAACTCTTCTATTTGACTTGGTGACAAGAAATTCAAATTCAAATTATCAACAATGGAAGGCAAATTCAATCCATCAAACTCTATATGAGAAATTCCATCTATAGTTGGCGAATCAATATACACAAAAATCGGCACAGCATAAGCCGACATATTGCCATTATTAGTTATGGTATAAGTATAAGTACATGTCGTATTTCTCAAAAATGTTGACGGGTATGACACCGAAGAAGTCAGCACTATATCTACAGGCTCCTGCACTTCCAACGCCCCATTGATGCGGATGGTTTCTTCAAAAAACTCAAACACTGCATCATACGCGCCCAAATTCTCTCCATAGAAATTGAAAGAAATGGTTGTTCTCGTATTAGACTCATGCCCGATGTCCAAGTATCTAATGGTATCATTTTGATAATTGACAAAATAGGCATCCAACAAACTATTGAAGCCATTACCCTGATAAGTAATGGTAGAACAGCCTCCATTGCCTACCAAATGCACATCATAAGAATCAATGACATACCGATAAACCCAGTTGTAAGTTACCGATACTGTCTCGCCAATTCCCGTAACATCATGCACCGCCAAATAGTATGTGCCGTCTTCCCATACATTAAATCCTTCTAACACTATGGATTCAGGCCCCGAAACAGCATAGATTTCCTCTCCCGAGGGGGCGAAAAGTTGCATCGTACAAGCCTTATCTGCTTGGAAAGACAAATAATCGCCTCTACCCACATTCAACTTGAGCCAATGTATTTGGTTGTTGCGGGGTGCGACGATGGTTTTCGTGGTGTTACGTTCAATATCTTCTGCAACAATACTTTCTACTACATTTTCATCTACATAGAACATAGACTGTTCAATATAGTAATCTTCTGTATCCCAAAAGCGAAAACTAATTTTGTTTTTTGCGTTGATATAAGGTTCTTCTCCATTGGGATGGAAATGGAAGCATGTACTACGGATAGGCCAAGTCTCAACCGGTAACAATGAAATGATATCCAAAGTATCTACAAAAGATGACAAATTGGTAGTGTGTTTGCTTGAATATTCGCCATTCAGCCAATATTCCCATTTGGCAATGTTTCCACCCACAGGCCTTTTATAAAACACGTAACACTGAGGTAAAGAGGGCGTACCGTTATCAAGCTGAACATGAACGGTGTGCATCCCATCGGACAAACCACCTACTTCTAGTTCGAACACACCAGCGCCTACTGAACCCGTCTGGATCATGTTGTAATCATTATCGAACCAGCATCGATATTGCACTTCTGCTGTTGGGTCTTGAACCGCCACTTTCATAAACATATAACATTTGGGCGTATTCCCCTCAAGCATGATATTTAAGGTATGGATCCCTTCAGAAAGACTTGCCACATCCAATAGAAGATGCCCGTTCCCAAGAGAATCGGTCTGATGATGTTCAATGTCATCGTCAAACCAGCAATGATAAGTAATATCTGTTTGGTCGCTTAAAGTCTTATAAAACAGATAACTTTTAGGCATATTCCAAACCAAGGATGTATCACAGATTTGAAGCACAAGCGTGTGCAGACCCTCTGAAAGCGAGCCCACATCCAATTCTGTCTGCCAACTGCTTTCACTGAAGGAGGTAGTGACAACTTGCGCATAGTTGCGGTCAAACCAATAGCGACAGCTATAACTCACAGACTGCGCCTTCAGAACAATGCAAAGTAGTGTGGCAACAATTGTTAATAGGTAACGTTTCATGGTTAGTTGCCTCCATTTATCACTTCAATATCCACGCTCAACTTACCATCGACAGTAGAGCGGGGTGCTACAATGCAGCGATTTAGAATCAAATAACTCGGGCGAGTGTTGTAAGGACTCATTCCACCATAAATCCCAACTTCGGTGCCATCATTTCCTAAAAAAGAAGTGGCAATCTCTTCTTTCAAGTGAAAATCTGCATAATTGGAAAACGTTCCATCGAAAGACTCAAAAACATCTGAATAGGAATCGACAGACATGCAATCGTATGTATTAACAGAATTGGAAAAAACAGAGCCAACCTCTATGCAATTGTAGGCATAGCTATTCGATAGCTGTACATTGTTAGAACTTCCCAGAATACAATTGTATAGATTATAATTTTTTGTAGATGATTGAAATCCACAAATAATTGAATTATACATATTTATATAGTCTAACGGATTTACTACAGTAGTTTGATAATGATATAAAATAGCAACAACACAATTTATAAATGAAACACTATTGTTACATGAATTGATTCTAGCACTACCATTTATCCGACAATTGATGAACTGAACATCATTAACCATACAAACACTTATACTATTACTGTTAGTAATTCCTCCGTTAAAATCACATTTTATGAATTTTGCACGGTAAAGATTGCCATAGTGATAAACCTGTGACTGAAAAGCAATTCCTTCAATGATAAGGTAAACGGATTCGTTAGGAACATTGATGATACATGTGTTAGTAATAATCGTAGGAGAAATCCCCAGTGTGTCAGCCACACAGCCAGCACCATGCAAAGTAATGGCCTTGGTTATAGTTGTTTGATTAAAGGTGCCACTCGAAAGCGTTATTATGTCTCCATCAGTTGCGGCGGCATGAGCTTCAACAAATGCATTTGCACCATAAAAAGCACTCATGTCATCACCATGTTGCAAAGTTGCCACTTGAGTTTGAGCAAGTGCATTCTTCATCCCCACCACACTCAGCAGCAGGACGAACAAGGCGGCACTTATTGCCTTTCCGAATGGTAAAGCTTTTGCTTTCATTTGATTTAATGTTTGATTTGTTATTTGATGAATTGTGTTTTCCATTTTTATTCTCTTCCCGATAGGGCAATAAAAAAGCGTGGACTTTTACTTCAAGTTGGTCACTACGGCCTACCACAGCCTTCACAATTCAACTCTATAAGTAAAGCCCACGTGGAAAACACGTGAGCATTGGCTTTACTCGCTTGAATTGTGATTAATAGTGGTAGTATTAGTGACACAAGCTTTTAAGCTAACGCTATTTCTTCAAATATGTCTATAGAGAGGGATTAGTTCATTCGATGTATTTTGGTTAGACTTTTGTTTAATTATTTGAACAATAGATACATACTTATACCGCAATACCTGTCTGCATCACATCGTCATAAAGTGGAGACCAGTGGTCTTCGGTCATTAAGACAGGCTCTATGCGAAGATTCACTTTGCGCACATTACGGTTCAGAGCAATGGAAAGTTTCAGCCAGTCACCTTCCAGCGTCGGAATGATAACGGCCACATCAATATCGCTCCAAGGATTAGGATTCCCCTTGCTGTACGAGCCATAAAGATAAACCTTTACCTTTCCGTCGAAAAGCGGTGCAATCACTTGCTTATACTCTCGCACAATGTCAAGGGCTTCATCTTGGGTCAAAACTTTTGGAGTATCCATTGCTTAAACTGTTTGGTTTTCTCAATAATGTCAAGGCTTGCCTGCTCGTTCAAATGTGCCGACAAGTTTTGTTTGTATTCGGGATAACGCGCCTCAATGTTCATTGGCACCATATAATCAATGAATTCCAACTGCTCTTCTGTCATTTGCTCCAGCAATCCACAACCATCAAGCAACTTGACATGACTATGGATGTAAGGAGGCATATCGTCTCGGGTTGAAGTCCAATAGGCTTTGAGCATCTTTTCAATGACTTGATGGCACATGAAAGCGACATAAAGCCAATGCTTGGTTTTATGCATATCCTCTGCCACTGCAAGATCTTCGTTTGCAATGTCTATCCAATATTGAACTTTTTCTTCCTTTTCCATCGTATCGCTTGGCTTTCTCTACAGAATCAAGTATTTATCGGTGCAAAAATAAAGAAAAAATCGAAAAAAGAGCCAGTTGGACGAAATTTCCTAATTTTGCGGCAACAAAGACAATCCTCATGAACTGGACCGACCTACTCTCCAATAAACGCTATGCGCAGGCGCAGAAAAGCCCCGACATCCGCAGCAGCTTCCAGCGCGATTACGACCGCATCCTTTTCAGTAGCCCCTTCCGCAGGCTGCAAAACAAGACGCAGGTGTTTCCGCTTCCTGGCGCACAGATGGTTCACAACCGCCTGACGCATAGCCTCGAAGTGGCCAGCGTGGGACGCTCCATCGCCTGCCGTACAGTGGAGAAACTCACCAAGAAACACCCTGAGCTGAAAGAGCGTCAGTCCGACATCGAGACCATCGTGGCCTCGGCCTGTCTGGCGCACGATTTGGGCAACCCGCCCTTCGGACATTCAGGTGAGGACACCATCAGCAGTTTCTTCAAGGATGGCAAAGGCAAAGAGTTGAAAGACAAAGTCCTGCCCGAGCAATGGAGCGACCTTATCGCTTTCGAGGGCAACGCCAATGCTTTTAGGCAGCTGACACACCAGTTCACGGGTCGTCGGGCAGGTGGCTTCTCGCTGACTTCCGCAACTTTAGCCACATTGCTGAAATACCCCTACCCCTCGTATAACAAAGGCAATCGCAAGAAATACAACGTCTTTTACTCTGAAATCGAGGCGTTTAAGGAAGTGGTTGAAGAATGCGGCCTTCCTCGGATTGATGCGGAGCATCTGGTTTACGCCCGCCATCCGCTGTCGTACATGATGGAGGCCGCCGACGACATCTGCTACCTCGTCCTCGACATGGAAGACGCCCACAAGCGTGGCATCATCAGCACCGAGGCCATCGAAAGCTGTTTCCTGTCGTTCTTCGACCCCGAAAAGGACAAGCAGTTTTTCGCCCACAAAGAAAAGGTTTATAAGGAAGTGAGCGACACCAATGAGCGTATGGCCTTCCTGCGCGCCATGCTCATCAACAAACTGGTGAATTGTGCCAGCGACATCTTCGTTAAGAATTACGAGGCTATCATGGAAGGTAAGTTTGAGAAGAGTCTTATCTCGCATCTGCCTGATTTCGAAAAAAACGCCCTCGACATCTGCCGCGATGCCTCAGTAAAGCACATCTACCGCCATCCTTCCGTGGTGAAAATCGAGCTGACGGGCTTCAACGTCATCGGCACGCTGCTGGAAGAGTTCACCGATGCCATCTTGAACCCAGACACTCCTTATAACAAAAAGCTGTTGTCGCTCGTCCCCGAGCAGTTCAAGGTGGAGACTGACGACACCTACACCAAGCTCCAGTCCGTCATCGACTTCATCTCCAACATGACTGACCTCTACGCCGTGCAACTTTACAAAGACCTGAGAGGTATCGACTGATGAAAAGGTTGTTGGCCATAGTATTGCTGTTGGTTTGCGGATTGGTGTCGTTCGCGCAAGAAAAGGAGGAACGCATTCCCACGCCTATGAGAAGCTCAAGGTCCTATCTGATAACCGATGGCACCGACCAAAACACGGCCTATTTGAAGGAAAAATGCCGTCAAGCGGGATTGGACATGGGTCTTTCGGTGTTGGCCAACCGCATCCCCACTGACAGCAAACTGGTTTCGCCCAAGCCCTCGGAGCACCTGCTAAAACAAGGTATCCTACACCTTCAACTCCCGATAGACGACAAGCAAACAGAGTTCGCCGTCTATCATTCCGAGCTTTTTGACATCCCCGCCACCATCAACGTGCTGCAAATCGAGGACGAGCTGATTACCTACCGCACCACGGAAGTCACTGGAAACATCCATCTTTTCTACCATTGCGTGCGTGGCGCTTTCGGCACAAAAGCCAAAGCACACAGCAAAGATGCCATCGTCTACAAGCTATGGGATACGCCTGAACGCACCCTCCTCCCCGACCTTGAAGTGCAAGACCAAATGGCGCAAAAAGTAGCCAAAGAGCTTGCCAAAACCAACTATCCCCTGCTGATTTTCAACGACCTGAAAAGCTACGCCTACAACGAGCAAGGCGACACCGCCATCGCCCATCTCCTCGACACGATGCGCAAATACAACCCCGACAAACTCTTGCAAGCCGACCTGCTCACCCCTGCCTCGTGGTACCGACTGAGCCGCGTCAACGAAAACCAGCTGTGGAACGAGGCGATGCGGACCAAGGTCATGGAAACGCTTCCCGACAAACAGTTGTTTTATCATACCTGCATGGTCCCATGGATGATTGGCAACTTCCCAATTATCCTTGCCGACAAAAACCGCAAAGCCACCACACTTGAGGAATTGGAATGGTTCCTCTCCATTGCCGCCGCTTTCGATGGAGGTTTCGGCCTCGACTTCAGCGAGACAACCATGCGTGCCCATGGCCTAACAGAAAAGATGCTGAACGCCATACGCCTTTGGGAAACGCTACGGTTGAATGGCGCTTTCAGCAAGGAACAAAAAGAGAGCTTCAAAGACCCTTACGGCAACTGGCATATAGAGCAAGCCGACGATTCCACCTGTACGCTCTATCCCCAGCATATTTCGAGACGCTATTATTGCGATTATGAAGGTGAAATCTGGCGTTGGGACAATCCTTACGAAGGCCGTTTCGCCCTGCAAATCGCCGTGGAAGGTAAGAGTGACATCAGCGAGCCTTGCCTTAACACCGCCAATGAATCCCTTTGCTTCCCTTGCACCCTCCATGCGGGACAGTACCTCATCTACGACTTTGATGGCACTGCACGCATCACGGACCAGAACTACAACACTTTGGAAACCATCACGCCACAAGGCACAGCCCTGCTTTCCAAAGGCAACAACGAAGTTTCTTTTTCTTACGAAGTGAGCCAAAGCCAAAAGAAACCCGAGGTGACGGTGCGTTATCTCACACGTGGTGCAGCCGAGGCTCTCCCCCTGCATTAAGTGTAGAGACGGTGCATGCACCGTCTCCACACGTCAAAAATGTATGAAAAGAATTCATCCAGCAATACTTTCTTGGCACTTACCTAACCAAAGAGCCGACCACTTGCGCAGCCGGCTCTTTACAATGACGTTGTTTTTATCTTTTATTGCACATCACGAACCAATCGGACGGAACAACCATTATGGCGATGACAGCTGCTAGAACCTACAAAATCACCATAGAACGTCATCTCCCACGCATATTTTACCGTACTAGTAGCGGCAGAGCTCCAGTAGTCACCCCAATTATTGATACCTTCAATAGTTTTACCATCTCTCTGACCCGCCGCCGGCAGCAACACTGCACCATTAGCCTCCATTGTCGCCCAATCACTTGCTCCGATTATATTAGAGCCAAAGCTGGCATTTTCTTCATTGACATCGTTCAATGCATAGATTGAAGCACTCCAGTCGTCGGGCAGCAGTATGAGGCCGTTTGTGCCGTCAACAATGGCTTTGGCAAAACGAATGTTCGATGAAGTCGAGCGAGTATTTAGAATGAAATCCCACTGTTCTTTCTCCAGGGTATGCCACAGCCCAGCTTGGTTGCCGCCGCCACTGATTGGGTTGTAAGTACCCCAGTCGGCATTTCTGTATAGCCACGAATACAGGCTATAAAGGTAGTCTGTGCCGTCGGTAGGACCATAGCCATAACCTGTATTAGAATCACCACTATTGTCCCAATCGTAAGGCTGGTAATAAGTGTTGCCGTTGTTCCAGCCACTGGTACCCCAGCCGAAGAGGTCAATCCAGCCGCTGTAACTCGATGAGATGTTTGCGTTGTCGTTACCTATGATATCTTTCTGATGTTCCGCAAAGCGCCAAGTATTAGTTGAAGCCTGATATTGCAGGTTGCCTTTTGAGAAAAACACTTGGCTGCCGAATCCGTCTATTGTGAATATGCCGTCAATGGCTCCTGTCGGAAGAAAATGAAAGTTACATGAGGTGTAATCGCTCATTTCACTTTGACCAAAATCGTTTGCAGCACTTACTTTGTAATAATTATTGCCTGTATATGGATTATTATCATAGAAAGTGTTGTCAGAGCTTGAGCCAATAAGATTATAAGGATAAGTTGGGTTGTCTGCATAGCTTGATCGGTAAATATAATATTCATTGGCATACATAACCAAGTCCCACTGCACTACAACTCTATTATCGCTAACACTTGCAGTGACATTTGTAGGGGTATCGGGTGGGTAGGCATAGCCTGTCGGTGTCTTCACAGTTACAGGGATGCCGTCCACGTAATAGCCGTTGGCAGTGATGGCTGGCACTGCGCCACGTGTTCCCGTGTATAAGTTATCGGCAGAGTAGGCCGAGCCTTCGTCGCCCGCCGCCAATGCGTTTTGTGGAAGCAGTATCGCCCAGCGTTCGCCGCTGCCCGCAGGCAGGGTGATGGCTCCACCAGCCATTTCACTGTATGACAATGTGTTGTTGACAAAATCGACCGTCACAAAGTTCTTCATTCCCTCTATAATCGTTTGGGACGTTGTCGAAGCGGTCTCCACATTAAACATCACCAAAGCGGCTCTGTTGCGGAAGTAGGCCGTGTAGGTGCCCTCACCAGTGAAGTCCTGGTCGGAAATGGCCGATGAAATCACGGGCATGTTCTCGATGTCGGTCTGGTCCATGATGTCAAACGAGCAGGACGTGCTGCTGCCTGGAGTAATCTCTCCGAACATGGACCTGTTGCCGAGGAAGTAGAAATAGAGCGGCTCGCCTTCCACGGGGTTGGTGAGGTTGCCCACGAACTTGGTGCCTCGGCAGGTGAGCTTGCCCACATACTTGCCGCCGCTGCCCACATAGACCACGTCGTTCTGTTCGAAGCCGACCGCGCCCGTGTTCGGGTCGACGTTAATCCTTGAGCCGTCGCTTTTGGCCTGCACGTTGAGGGTGATGGGCACAATCTTGTCGCCTTCAGGCTCTTGTTTCTTGCACTGCGCGAGGGTGAGCACCATCGCCAATGCCATCAATGCTAATGTTACTTTCTTCATTGTTTGTTCTCCTTATTAATTAATTTGTTGTTTGTTGTCTTTTTTGTTTTTACTTCTTTTCTTCACGGCATAGGCTGCTCCGGCCAAAGTCAGCACAAAGAGGCCGCTGGCCAAAGGCACGTCGCCGAAGTCTTCGTGGTCGAAGTCCCCGTTGAAGTTGCTGCCGAAGCCCTCGTGGGTGAAACCGCCGTCGTAGTTGCTGCCAAAGCTCTCGTGCGTGAAATTACCTAAGAAGCCGTCGCCGAAGGCCTCATGCATGAAACTGCCCGAGTAGTTGCCGCCGAAAACCTCGTGCATGAAACTGCCCGAGTAGTTGTCCCCGTAGTCCTGATGATTGAAGCCGCCCACGTATCTGCTGCCGTAGTTCTCATGATCGAACAGACCGTGTTGCGCCCATGCATGCATCGGCAGCCACAGCATCATCGCTAAGGTTGCCACAAGCATGGCGGATTTTCGTTTCTGTTTCTGTTTGGTTGTTTGTTTCATAGGCAAAGGGGTTTTTCACGTTGCAAAATTATAGTGAATTTTTCAGAAAAAATACTACCTAAAACTCGCATTTTTTTGGTGGGCGTTTGGAAAAAGTTTACGGCAGGACACGGGAAAATCTTTGAAAATCTTCAATGAAATGAAGAAATTTATACAAAATTCTTCAATAGAATGAAGATTTTCGTATTTTTGCATCGTTGTAAATCTACAAACCATGATACAAAGGACATTGAACCAAGCCATCAAAGCAGTCATGCGACCCAATAAAGTCGTGCTGATATATGGAGCACGAAGGGTAGGCAAAACGGTGCTCATCAAGCAATTGGCCAAAGATTTCAACGGGAATGTGCTGTTTCTGAATGGAGAAGATGCCTCAACGGAAGCCATATTCAGCACGAGAACCGCAGCAAATTACCGTCAATTGCTTGACGGAACGAACTTGTTGGTCATCGATGAAGCACAAAATCTTCCTGAAATCGGCAAGATACTGAAACTCATCGTAGATGAAGTGGAAGACATTCAGGTAGTGTCATCGGGGTCTTCCTCGTTCGACTTGCGCAACCAGACAGGTGAACCTTTGGTGGGACGTTCCTATACCTTCCGACTCTCCCCTTTCTCGGTCGGCGAGCTACTGACGCAAATCCCTGCCGCCCAGCTGTATCAGGAATTGGAAGAACTGTTGGTTTACGGTTCCTATCCCGAATTGTTCTCCATCGCGGACTTTGAGCGCAAACAAACCTACCTCAGCGAATTATCGCAATCCTATTTGTTAAAGGACATCCTAACGCTCGATGGCATCAAGAACTCTGGCAAGATGTTCAACCTGCTTCGCTTGGTGGCATTTCAAACGGGAAGCGAAGTGTCATACGATGAGTTAGGACGACAACTGGCGTTGAGCCGCAACACCGTGGAGAAGTATCTAGACCTACTATCCAAGACCTTTGTCATCTACCGCCTTCCTTCCTTTTCGCGTAATCCTCGGAAAGAAATCAGCAAGTCGGGAAAATGGTATTTCTACGACAACGGTATCCGCAATGCAGTTATCAGCGACTTCCGCCCTTTGTCTATGCGACAGGATGTCGGCGCATTGTGGGAAAGTTTCCTCATATCGGAACGCATCAAACTGAACGACAACCATAACCATCGTGCGGCATATTATTTTTGGCGCAGCTACTCAGGACAAGAAATCGACTTGATAGAGGAGCGCAATGGCGAACTAAAAGCCTTTGAATTCAAGTGGGGCGATAAGGTGCCAAAGGTGCCCAGTTCATTCAAGGACAACTACCCAAATGTGCCTTTCACTTCTGTCAACAAAACCAATTTCATCGATTTCTGCAACGGAAATCTTTGAATTTCTTCAATGAAATGAAGAATTTTGTACGAAATTCTTCAATAGAATGAAGATTTTTCGGAATTTATCGAAGTTTAAAAGTGAAAAACAAACAGATTCGCTGGGAAAAAATGCGAGTTTTGGGTAGTAGTCCAATTCGGGGAATTGGTGTATTTTTGTAAGCTCAAAAAGTGCCATGAAGAGAGTACACCTTATTATTATAATGCTTCTGACCGTTTTGGTTGCGTCGGCGCAAACCAGCGACGAACTGCTGCAACTCGTCGATAGCGCATACGCCGAGAGGCCATGGCGGGCCGCTTGCCCGAGGCCATCCGCATCAACGAGGAAGGTTTGGCCCTCGTGCCGCCCGACTCGATAGGCTTGCAGTGCGAGTTCTACTCCTGCCTGCTCTACTGCTACCACCGCCTCGGCGACTACGAGCAAGCCCTGCATTATGGCGAGTTGTGCCTGAGTTACGACGAGACCCAGGACGACAAGAGCAACCTCTCCGCTTCGTTGGGCAACCTTGCGGGCATCTACTCTTCCGCAGGCAAGCACGACGTAGCCATCGACTACCTCAACCGTGCTATTCGCATCGAAGAGGAACTGCTGAAATCCGACCCTGAGTATAGCGCAAAGTCATTGGCCATCCGTAAGGCCATGCTGGGCGAAGTGTTGGTGGCAAAGTCAATGGGACTTTCCGAAGACGAGCGCAAGCCTTTGCTGGCACAAGCCCTGCAGCTCACCAAAGATGCTTATCTTATCGACTTGGAACTGGATCGACAAGCGCAAGTCGGTATACGGCTTTCGCAACTCGGCAACATTTACAAGCAGCTCGGTGACATTGAGGAAGCCCGTAGCTGCAACGAAAAGGCCCTGCAAATCGCCCGCGAGACTGGCAACCGTGCCTCGGAAGTCATCACCTTACTACAATTGGAACAATACCGTGACGCTATCGACCTTGCGCGCGAACTCGGCATGAAGAAACAAGAGCTGGAAGCCTGTCGTGGTCTCGCCCAACAATGCAAGGAGGCAGGACAATATGCCGAAGCCGTAGCCTTGCTGGAACGCGCTTTTGATTTAAACGAAGCCATCAACACCGAAACTGCCGAGCGGCAACTCACCTTATGGCAGGTGCGCTACGACACACAACAGAAGGAGCAACAGCTGCAACTCCAGGAGCAAACCATACAAGCCCAAAAGCAACGCAACCGTTGGCTCATTGCCTTAGTCGTGACCGTTTTGGTGGCATTGGTGCTGCTGGCCTTCAATCTCAGCCTATTACAACGGCGCAAACGCGAGATGGAAGAAATGGCCAAGACCAAAGACCGCTACTACACCATCCTCAGTCATGATTTGCGCAACCCCATGATGGCCCAGCATCAAGTGCTTCAGATGCTTTATAAAGTCACCGAGAGCACCGATCAAAACACTGAAATACAAAAAGAAACACACCAATCCATCGGCAAGCTCCTTGCTAACAACGGCACCCAGCTTGAGTTGTTGGGCAACCTACAGGAGTTGGCCTTGCTCCAGTTGGGCAAACGCAAGCTGCAACCCACTCGCCTGGACATAGGCGCTTTGGTCAGCGACACGGTGACCACCCTTCGTGGCACCAGTGACCTGAAAGACATCACTATTACAACCCAGGTCCAAAGGACGCTCGTCAATGCCGACCGCGAGACCATACGCACCGTGCTGCGCAACCTGATCAGCAACGCCATCAAATTCTCCCACCAAGGTGGCACCATCGAAGTCGGCACCCTCGACAACAGCTTTTATGTCAGAGACCACGGTGTCGGCATGAGTGCGGAACGCCTCAAGGAATTGCTTGATTCCGCACGAAACAACAAATTAGGCCTTTCAAAAAGAGGCACCTCCGGCGAGCATGGAACGGGGATAGGTTTCCCCCTCTGCATCGAGTTGGTCAAGCTGAACAACGGGCAACTCGCCATAGAAAGCCAACCCGACGAAGGTACCACCGTCACCGTTAACCTCCCGAAATCAGACTAAACCTCACACCTCATCATTTCATACCTCATACCTCACACCTCATCACCTCATACCTCCTACCTAAAAAATGAACATTGCCCTCCTTGATGACCACGACCTCATCCGCTTCGGCTTGCGCAGCATCCTCTCACAAACCCCACACCAGATTACCATTGATGTGGCCTCAGCCGACGCGCTCTTTGAGCAACTCCAAAGCAGCACGCCCTGCGACTTGATCCTCTTGGACATCCTTATGCCCGGCACCAACGGCGTTGAAGTGGCGCAACGGCTCCGCGCCGAATATCCCGACATCAAAATCATCATAGTCTCCATGGAGACCAAGGAATACACCATCATTCAGCTCATGCAAATCGGCATCGACGGTTTCATCAGTAAAACGGGCCTATGGAAGAAGTGCGCGACGCCATCAACTCGGTGGAGGAAGGTGTGCCCTACTACGGTCGCGACCTCGCCTTGCTGGTGCGTGACATCGTGGATGCCCGTTTGGACAAGAAATCCTCTGCCCTACTCACCAAGCGCGAAGTGGAAATCATCGAAGCCTGTTGCAGCGGCATGTTGGGAAAAGAAATCGCAGATAAGTTCAATATCAGCCTCCGAGCCGTCAACTCACACAAAACCAACATCTTCAACAAACTAGGATTGTCTTCTTCAGTCGAGATGGTACGTTTTGCCCTTGAGCACGGCATTATCTAAAGCTATTTCCTCACTCCGGGAAACGAATCCACCAATTTCACCTTGATGTCGGGGAAATGCTCGACAATCTGGACTTTCACATCGGGAAAACTTTCCACCAACTTGAACTTTCCGCATTGGTCGGGGAAGGACTCCACAAGCTTCACGTCCAAATCCTCAAAGGAGTCCACAATCTGGACTTTAATGTCGGGGAAACTCTCTACAATCTTCACTTTGCCGTAAAGGTTGAAGGTCTTGCCGTCCTTGGTGACGTATGTGCAATTGTCTTTGTTGATGCCAGGCTTTTTGTCGTTCGACTGCGCCATCATCGGTAGAGTCATGAGCGCGAACAAGACTAAAATCAATAGTTTTTTCATGATGATTAGGTATTGCGTATAATGATAAAACCACAAAATTCGTTCCATCCTCATAAATAATGAGAGCCAAGCACAAAAAATATCATAAATGAGGATAAATGCATTCCGTACAAAGCCGTATTTTTGCAACGTGATTTGTAAGACATTTATGATTACCCTTGATCAACTCAATATAGGACAATCGGCTCGCATACAGGCTGTTGGTGGCGAAGGACAACGCCGACAACATTTCCTGGATATGGGTCTCATCCCTGATGCCGTCGTCAAGCTGGTGAAATTCGCGCCCCTAGGCGACCCCATGGAAATCATGGTGCACGGCTATGCCTTGACATTGCGCAAAGCCGATGCCACCCTCATCGAAGTGGAGCCTTGCACCGATGCTGACGAAGCCGAAAGCAATGTCCATCAAGACGACGACCGCCTTTATATCACCTCCCTCCCCGACCACAACGCCCACCCGGGCTTGGGTGAGGAAGGCATCTATCACGACAAGACCCACGAGAACCCGCTGCCCAAAGGCACACAACTGACTTTCGCCCTTGCTGGACAACAAAACTGCGGCAAGACCACCCTCTTTAACCAGCTGACAGGTGCCAATCAGCATGTCGGCAACTTCCCGGGCGTCACCGTGGACAGAAAAGACGGCACCATCAAGGGGCATCCCGAGACCTCTGTCACCGACCTGCCAGGCATCTATTCACTCTCGCCCTATACCTCTGAAGAAGTCGTCTCGCGTGAGTTTATCATGCAACAAAAGCCCAAGGCCATCATCAACATCGTGGATGCCAACAATATCGAGCGCAACCTTTACTTGACCATGCAGCTGATGGAATTGGGTGTGCCTATGGTACTGGCGCTCAACATGATGGACGAAGTGCGCAACAATGGCGGCAGTATCCTCGTCAACGAGATGGAGCAAATCCTCGGTCTGCCCGTGGTGCCTATCTCGGCAGCCAAAAACGAAGGTGTCTCCGAGCTCGTCGACCACGCCATCCACGTGGCAAAATACCAAGAGGCCCCCATCCGTCAGGACTTCTGCGACAAAGACGATCACGGCGGCGCTGTGCATCGTTGCCTCCACAGCATCATGCACCTCATCGAGGACCACGCCCAGCGCGCCAACATTCCCGTACGCTTCGCTGCCTCCAAACTCATCGAAGGTGACGACATCGTTATGGAAGCTTTGCAACTTTCGCAAAACGAGAAGGAGACTCTGGAGCATCTCATCGTGCAGATGGAAGAAGAACGTGGACTCGACCGTGCTGCTGCTATGGCCGAGATGCGGTTCACCTTTATTAAAAGGCTGTGCGACAAGACTGTGGTGAAACCCAAGGAAAGCAAGGAGTACCAACGCAGCCGCCGCATCGATAAGATTCTGACGGGCAAGTGGACTGCCATCCCCATCTTCATCCTCGTCATGGTTGGTATCATCTACCTCTCCATCGACGCCATCGGCGCACCCCTGCAAGACTGGCTCGACCAAGGCATCTCCTGGCTCGCCACGCAATGCGGCGATGCCTTAGCCAGATGGAATGTCAGCCCTGCGGTGCAGTCGCTCGTCGTTGACGGTATCTTCGGCGGCGTGGGCAGCGTTTTGAGCTTCGTGCCTATCATCATTTTGCTATTCTTCTTCCTCAGCCTGTTGGAAGATAGCGGCTATATGGCCCGTGTGGCTTTCGTCAGCGACAGCTTCTTGAGAAAACTTGGTCTCACCGGCCACAGCATCGTGCCCATGCTCATCGGTTTCGGCTGCACAGTGCCCGCCGTGATGGCCACACGTACCTTACACTCCACCCATGACCGTTGGCGCACGGTTTTACTGACACCTTTCATGAGTTGTTCAGCCAAAATCCCGATTTACGCTTTCTTCACCAGCATGTTCTTCCCGCACCATGGTGGCATAGTATTGATTTGCCTATATCTGTTGGGTATCATCGTGGGCATCGTCACGGCATTGTTTACCAAATGGTTTGGCAACAAAAGCGATGTGTCACCCTTCGTCATGGAACTGCCCAACTACCGTATGCCTGGCATGAAAAACGTCGCCCACCTGCTTTGGGACAAGACCAAAGACTTCCTGCAACGCGCCTTCACGGTGATTTTCCTCGCCTCGTTGGTAATTTGGTTCCTGCAAACCTTTGATTTCCATTTCAATATGGTGGAAAACGGCGAAGGCAGCATGTTGGCTGTCGTGGCGGGCTGGATTGCTCCCATTTTCCGTCCTATCGGCTTGGGCGAATGGCAGATTGTCACTGCCTTGGTGAGTGGCTTCATGGCCAAGGAAAGTGTGGTAGCCACCCTTGAGGTGCTCAACGCTATGCCTTTGTTCACCACCATTACCTCTATTTCGATGCTGGTGTTCTGCCTGCTCTACACGCCTTGTGTGGCGGCTGTGGCCTCCATCCGCCGCGAATTGGGCAGCAAATGGATGCTGTTCATCATCCTGTTCCAGTGCGTCGTCGCATGGATATGCGCTTGGTTTGCCTATCTCATCGCTAGTGCCGTCATCGCATGAATTGGGCTACTGCCATAGTGTTGCTGGTGGTAGCGACTCTTGTCGTTGTCGCCATCTATTACTTGCGAAAAGGCAAAAATGATAGTTCTTGTTGCGGAAACAAAAAAAGCAGCTGTTCGGGCTGCTCCATAGATTGTCCGTTTAGACGGTGATTATTCCCCCATCAAATGGTAGTATTTCGGCTGATACCCTTCCCATTCCCCCGTCAATAATTCGGGATGGAAAAAATGGATGAAATCTGCCAAAAGCAAATCAGGCTCGCACTGCGACTGCTCGAAATAGCCTGTCTTCATGATGTCGCAAACGATGATTTTATGGTTTTTAAAGGCATCGAAAAGCGGATAGACCGGGCTTCCCTTAGCCAAGGTCTCGTAGGTCATCGGGGTGGGCAAGGAATTGTTGACACGCCAAAAGTCAGCATGTTGTGCCTTGGCGAGAATGCTCTCAGCATCCATAGGCACGCTGGCCGTCGAAGGGTTATCCTTCCAGATGTAGTCGGCACCGGCATCAGCGAAAAGCTTGGCGATATAGCTCTTGCCGCCTGCCACATACCACTGCCCGTTGAATGCCAAGTCGGAAAACACTGTCGGACGAGTTTCCACATTGGCGCAAAGGCCTGAGAGGGCATTGTAACGCGCCTCGATGTCATCAAACCAAGCATCGGCCTTGTCCTCGCAGCCCGCCAAGATGCCGATGATGCGAATCCACTCAGCGCGCCCCAAAGGCGTGTTCTCCATATAATCAGCAAAGGGGAACAACACCGCTCCCGTGACGTTCAGGCCGCCTTGGTTGCCGTCGAAATAAGGGGAATACAGCAAGGCATCGGGGTGCAGCTGAATCATCCGCTCAATGTCGGCAGCAGCTTCCGTGCCGATGTCATAGACCTTCTCCTGAGCCAACAGCGCACGCATGGTGCTGTCGTTCACGAAACGCCCTTCGAGGATGCCTTTCACACGGTCGATTTCACCCAAACGCAGAAAAACAGCCCATTGCGTGGCTGAAAACGAAATCACTGACTGCACGGGAGCCTTCAACACACCTTTTACGTCCTTGTCGACAGCTTTCGTCGTGTCCTTGACGATGGCGAAACTGCCCAAGGAAAGGGTTGTGTCCCAAGGGCATATCACCTCCATGCGGTAGCCGTAGTCCTTTTCATAGACCGAAATGTTGCGGGCATGGCGCATGAGGTTGTCGCCTTGCGTTTTCTCAGTGTTCTCTTGTACTTTAGGTGCACAAGCAACAAAGGCCAATAAAACCCAAATCCATGTTAGAGACGCAAGGTATTGCGTCTCTACAATCCTATGTTTTTGTGTTTGTTGCATGAGAGAATCATTTATTGATTTCATTCAAACAATCCTTGCACAGGCAATCGCTGTAATGTTCTTTCAGATAGGCTTTTGTGGCGTCGGTGAGCTTCACCTTCACGCACCAGCAATCAATGGAATGCACGCATTCAAACGTTTTTCCGCAACGGGGACAGGTTTTTTTCATTGGACAGACATATTTATTTTCTAACCAGCGGCATTCACTCTCCGATTTCTTATCAAAATTCTGAAATACGGACATTTACCATTGACACTCAAATCTTTTCCGTCGTCACCTTTGCGAAATTTGACAATTTCAAACTGGTTAGGATTGTACTTATGGAGAAATGTAATTGGGACACCCATCAAGCCATCGTAGTCCCTCGGAATATCCTGGGTTTTATCCACATTTATGCCGTCACAATTGTCGTACTTCGGATAATCATTTTCGTTGCCAACATATTCTTTTGACAAATCAAGTTCCTTATCACGTTGCTTCAGTTCCAAATTAGTGAGCCACAGGCAGTTATTTGTGGCAATAATAGTTTGTCCTTCGCTATTTACACTTACTTCCGTACCATACAAATCATAATGCTCGGGTACAATAAAGCCAGAAATCCCTCGGCCCAAATTAACGCCCAACCAGACTTTGTTTTTCTGAATCAAATCGAATATTTCCTTGTAGGTAATGGCATTCACATTGCCGATGATTAAAAACTGCTTGTCGTATTTCACAATCTGAGTCACGAACTCTCTAAACAACGAAAACGGAGGATTTGTCACCACAATATCCGCCTGTTTCAACAGTTCGATACACTCACGGCTCCTAAAATCTCCATCTCCTTTGAAATAAACGATTTCCACGTTGCTCAGATTGAAACAATCACCACCTCCCCCTTCATACTCACAATAGAAACCTTTTTCCGATTCCTGACTACTGAATAAATCCCAAGTATCCTCTTTATAGCACGAAGCAATCAATTTTCTCAGTCCTAGTTTTTGAAAGTTTATCACAAAGTATTTGAAAAAATTACTTGTACGAGGGTCATCACAATTACAGTAAACCACTTTATCCACGAAACAATCTTGGTAGTATTGCAATTCACGTTCGATGTCACAAAGTTGAGTGTAAAACTCATCACTTTTTGCTTTCTTTGCTTTTTGCAGCAGTTGATTTGTCGCCTGTCGTGCCATAGTCTTACTTTTTTGTCAATTGTTTGAACAAATCGCTGCCTAAAACTTGGAGAGAGGTTTTGGAAATCTCCAACATAATGTCGAACATCTTTTTCGCATCCCAACTATCGCCATTGCCTTGTGTATAAATTGAAGCCGCTTGAAGCATAATGGTCTTGTCGCCATGCTTCACGAACTTGTTTTTACACAAATTGGTATTGATCGGCATTCCATAATTCGCTGCCGTCAATCTGTCCAACCGATTGAGCGTACCAGAGTTATACTCAAGTATCACAACTCTTCTGTCAGGTCTTTTGACTTCGATGGTTTCGGTCAAAAAATTAGAGCCTTCAAGGAAAATAACGTAGGGAAAATGTGATTCTGCCAACATAAAATTAGCAATTTCAGAAATGTTCTTATGCGACCGTTCAATGGCATTTCCAGCCGCCATGAGGTCTTTGTCTTTATTTCTACCAACAAGTTCTCCTTTAGTGATATTTTCAATGTCTTTCCCTTGATGTTTAGCCTCAGATACAAGGACAACTCTCCAATTATTGTTATCGTCTTTTACTTCAATTATTCCGCCATCAGGAATGATGCTTGCATGTTCAACAAAGAGGGTTTGTCCCATTTCAGGATCAATCTTTTTGAGGGCCTCGTTAATCTCTTTCTTCTCAATACTTGATCTGTATCGGAAAACAAGTTGTGGATAATCTTCCTCTAGTTGTTTGATGACATGATGGGATATTTCTCCCACAGTCATATCGTGCAATTTGGCCTCTTCTCCAAATATGCCAATAACACCATGACTCTCTTTATGCTGTGCCGTTAACCGTTTAGATTGATTCTTTTTAGCCACTTTAGTAACATTTCTGCAAAAATACATTTTTTTCTGCTATTCTAAATGGCTTGTAGAAAAATCGATAAAAAAGTTCGGGCGGATTTGTCATCCGCCCGAACCGAGTTGGGGATTTGTAATCCCCGAGAATATCAATTATTTAAACAACATCGCACTGGGAATGATACCGGCCTCAAACGAAGCCAGCAGCAAACCATCACTGGTATAACGATACACGGTACCGTTCTTCATGTAGTTCTTCGCATCGGCGACGTAAAGTTCGCCCGTCCTAGGCTCCACGGTCATGTTATAGAACAAGCCCTGAGGCTCTGGGGTGATGCGGAACGTTTCCGACAAACTCATTGTGGCGAGGTCGAAACGACGCACTTCATTGTTGTAAATCATGTAGAACTGGTCGCCAGCGGGATTGGCCCTCAATGTGGAGGCGACACCTTTGATTTCATCGTCGTCTTCATACGGGCCTTTGAACTCGTAGCGTAGCTCGGCAGTCCTCAGCATCGGGTCAATCTCCCACAGCGTAGGATTTTCGCCATAAGGCATACCTTCCGCGTCATACTCCTCGTCCCATGAACGACCTTCACAGAGCACCCACACATGGCCGTTTTTGTCGACCACCATAGTGTTAGGCTCCTTCCCTACTTCGATGTCGGCCACCTTCACATCGTTGTTCAAGTCGACGACCTGAACGGTATGATAGCTGTCATGCGAGTAGGCATCGGTGTAGTAATAGGACCAGTTACTGACAAACAATTCGTTACCAACGCGCAGCATCTTCTCGGTGGTGTTGCCCATGGCGATGGTGCCCGTGTGCTTCATCTCCTGCGGGTTGATAATCCAAATGTTGGTACCCACTATATCGGTGACATAGGCCTTGTCGGGTGCCACGAAGAGTATTTCACGAGGCGAGTAAAAACCGCCCAACTTGAATGGCTTCGTGGTGTCGCACACTATCGTATTGGCATCCACTTTGTAGATATACTTACTGTTATTGACGACGATATACAGCTTGCCGTCAACCAAAGCCATGCTCTCTGCCACATCGCCCAAGGGGGCGTTGTTTACCTTGTAAAACAAGTCATTGATTACCGTGTCGGCTTCAATATCGTAGAAAGTCAGCGAAGAATTGGCGAACTGGTAGTCGCCCTCGTTGAGCACAAACACACCTGATCCGATGGTGATTGCACCCGGATTGACAGGTTGGTCTGGCTTGCAGGAGAACATCAATGCAGCTAATGCCAACAGTAAAAACAGATTTCTTTTCATGTTGAAATTAAATTACTGTTTCACAATACGTTTCGTAATCATCTGGCCATCGCTGATGACGCGGACGAAATAAATGCCTTCCGTGAGTGCGTTCATATCAATGACAGCATCTTTCGACACCATAACCTGTTGTCCTACAAGGTTAAAGACTTCTACCAATTGGAGGTCTTCAACCTTGACAAACAGTTGGTCCTTCACTGGATTGGGATACAAGGCTACAGCGGACTCATTTTCAGTCACATCAAAGTGGGCCAAATCGTATATCACGCCAACGGCATCAAGGTCAAAACCACCAGAATTAAACGCAGTAGGCCAAGGGTCGTTGACAATATGATCTTGGGAATCGTATCTGGCACATGAATCAATACTGATGCAACCCACTACATCCACAAGGCGGATATGGGTAATCCTGTCCTTATTGAGCAACACATTGTCTTCTACCTCATCAAGATCGAAAGGGGTGCCATACATGGCCTCGTACTTGCCTGCGAAATTGTGTATTTGCGACGGATCAATGGCGTCAGCGTTTGCCAGCTGTGTTTCATATTGCACATGAGTGACAGCAGGAAAACGGAAGAAATGCTCACCATCAGAACTGACCTCCACGAAAGCAAGTTCGAGGAAATACAAAGTCATCGTCGGGTCAGTATCTGGATGAAGGCCGTTTTCAAAGACCGCAAAATCGGGGCCTTTTCCGTTGTAAATTGGCGAATCGAAAGTCAAAGTGGCCGTTCCGCCATCGCCAAGGCTGACGACATCCATCGTGCCGCCAGGCTGTCCCAAGGCGAGAGTCTCATCGCCAAAAGAAACCAAAGGAGAATTGGGCTTATCAATGCGCTTTGGCCCACGCTCCACGGTGCAACCCGTAGCCCAAGCCACAAACGCCGACGAGTCGGCATGCATGGCCGTGGTGCCGGGGAAACACGATGCGGGCGCAAACTGTGCCCATAGTGTCGCCGGCACCAAAGCCATAAGCAGTATGGAAAGCCTTTTTATCATTTCACCACGAGTTTGGCAGTACGCACGACGCTGTCATTGCTGACGCGAACGAAATACACACCATTACTCATCGATTCGGTGCTGATGCGCACTTGTTCACCAGCCTCAGCCTCAACACTCATGTTGCTGACCATGCGACCTTGAATGTCATAAACCGAAACCATGGTTAAGCCGGCATTCTCGATGGTCACAAATGTTTCGTTACTGGCAGGATTCGGATAAACCGACAGCGTCATGGACTGGTTCTCATTCAAGCTGGTATTGATGGAGGCAGGCATAATTTCGGTAGACCAAGAAATGGTGGTCCAATCGGAAGACATGACGCCGCATGCAACGCCACCAATCTTTACGAAGTCGTTGTTGTGAATCGGTTCGGCAGCCATCATGTTCATACCCATCAAGCCATTCACGCTATGCATGGGCACATCATAATCAGGATCACCCCACTCAGCATCCGGATTGGGACACATCGTCAGGTTGTATTCCTCATCCACGTAGGTGACGTTGCTGGGGGCATCACCGATAACCGTCAGACGGCCGTCAGCAGCGGCAATATCAGTAAGAGCCTGGAAAACAGTGGCCTCGCCATTGAAACGATAACCCCAAGCCAGAGCAGCCTCTGTATCGCTGCACCAGCTGATGGCAACCACGACTTGGTTTTCACCTTCGCCAATCCAATAAACAATCTCGTCAGCGGAAATAGTGGCATCGATCACATCTTCGCCAGCATTCGGGTCGGTAGCAGGCATAATTTCGGTAGACCAAGAAATAGTAGTCCAGTCGGAAGACATGATGCCGCATGCAACGCCACCGATCTTCACGAAGTCGTTGTTGTGAATCGGTTCGGCAGCCATCATGTTCTGACCCATCAAGCCATTCACGCTATGCATGGGCACATCATAATCGTCATCGCCCCAGTCTGCATCCGGATTGGGACACATGGTCAGGTTGTAAACATCATCCACATAGGTAACGTTGGTGGGGGCGGAACCAATCACCGTCAGACGGCTATCAGCAGCGGCAATATCAGTGAGTGCCTGAAAGACCGTGGCCTCGCCGTCGAAACGATAGCCCCATGCCAAAGCTGTTTCAGTGTAGCTACACCAACTCATGGCAACCACAACTTGGTTTTCGCCTTCGCCGACCCAATACGTGATCTCGTCAGCGGAAATCGTGGCATCTTGTTGAGCAAACAAGTTGGTCGTGAACAGACCGAAAATTCCCATAAGGAATAAAAGTGTAAAATTTTTAAAACGCATAATACATTAAGTTTAAAAGTTTGATAATAAGTTAATTACCTCAAAACTCCAAGGATAATGTTGGTACACCTTAATGTAATAAGGAAAGGCCAGCTCTTGTCCCGAAAGCTTTGTTTCACTGACAAGCGGCAGGTCTTCTGACTTACTCCTTTTATCTGACCGCCTTCCCGAAAAGTGTTGTTTTCAGTGGCATGATGGCCAGCGTGAAGAGCTTACAGCAGCGGGAACTGTCCGGGATTTGCACCCGATTCCCTATTGAGCCTTGCGGCACCGCTTATCGGCGGCAAAGATAAGCAATTTTTC